>JACKQG010002857.1_pt2 | contig 14607 bp, 10 predicted proteins | sample 8237621 | NCBI WGS metagenome assembly JACKQG01 (sample SAMN15677084, study PRJNA649215) | marine metagenome | biome: marine; feature: Black Sea; material: saline water; isolation source: suspended particulate matter (SPM) from the Black Sea western gyre | collected 2013-06-09/2013-06-10 | depth... | reverse complement strand
GAGCGGCGGCGGGAAGCGCCTCCGGAACCGCATCGCCGCAGCTTCCAGCACGTGCTGCGCTACGGCTACGCTTTCCCCATCACGGAGGAGATCAACGAGTTGCGCGCCGCCCACGGGCTGGATCCGCTAGAACTCGTGTCTGCTGAGCGGGTAAGGCTGCTGCTGCAGTGGCCGGAAGGGCAGACGTAGCTCGGCCTGCGTATGCCGACCCGTTCCTTTTTCTTCTCCCCGTAGTTTGTGTTCGCTCCGCAAACCCCACGTCCCCTGCTTGGGGACACGCTTGCTGAGAAACCTTAGAAAATGTGTCACTTCGCCAATTGGGGTCTTGACTCTCCACCTACTGGATGGTGTATAATGAGCACGAAGGCCTTCGATGTATCCAGGTGTGCCAGAGACTTGACTGGGTCAGGCAGGTGATAGCAGTCCGGCTGACGGGGTGTGATGCGTGATGCGTGATGCGTGAAACTTGATCCCCGTCTGTACAATGCATCACGAATCACGGATCACGTCACGAATAGCTGCTTTGCCTCGTTGGTTCTCGCCCCTCTGGTATGCACATCCGCGGAGCGTAGACAATGTTCAAAATCGGTGAGTTTTCCAAGCTCAGCCAGGTGCCGGTGAAGACGCTGCGTTACTACGACGAGATCGGTCTACTGAAGCCGGCGAAGGTGGACCGCTTCACCGCCTACCGCTACTACTCGGCCGACCAGTTGCCCCGGCTCAACCGCATACTGGCGCTGAAGGACCTGGGGCTCTCGCTGGCTCAGATCGGACGGTTGCTCGACGGCGATCTGCCGCCGGCCCAGATGCGCGGCATGCTGCGACTGAAGCAGGTAGAGCTTCAGGAGCGGGTGCAGGAGGAGCAGGCCCGGCTGGCCCGAGTGGAGGCACGGCTGAGGCAAATCGAAAAGGAGGGTACCATGCCAACATACGAAGTCGTGCTCAGGAAAGTGGAGCCGCAAACTGTCGTCGCCATACGCGACACCATCCCCACCTTCAGTGATCAGGGGGCGCTGTGGAAGGAGATGTCCGACTACCTGGAGCAGCAGGGGGCCAAGGCCGCCGGCCCCTCGCTCACCATCTACCACGACACCGAGTATCGCGAGCAAGACGTGGACGTGGAGGTGACCACGCCGGTCAGCGCACCGCCGCCGGCCAGCGAGCGGGTGACCGTCCGTGAGTTGCCCGGCGCCGAGCAGATGGCCTGCGTGATCCACCAGGGCAGCTACGAGACCATCGGCGAGGCCTACAACGCGCTGATGGCCTGGATCGGAGCCCACGGCTACAACATCGTCGGCCCCAGCCGGGAGGTTTACCTGCGCTGCCCGGACAACGAGTACACCGACGCGGAGGCGGTCGGCTACGCCGAGTACGTGGCCAATGATCCCGCCGCCTTCGTGACCGAGGTGCAGTTTCCTGTGCAGAAAGCGTAACCGGCCCGCGCGTGTCTCAGGCCCCCGGTGTCAGCACCGTGCCGGGGGACTGAGCGCGTCAAGGGAGTCCACTCTGGACACTTTGGCCGGTTTGGGGTATACTTGCTCAGGCGATCTTTGCTTTGAGAAAGACAACATGTCTGACCTGGACAAAAACCTCATCCGTGCTCAGGTGGCCAAGCTGCTGGAGCACGTCGGCGAGCCAGAGGCTTTCGACGCCGGGCTGCACGACCTGCTGCGCGCCCTGGGCAGCAAGGAGAACGTGGCCGGCGCGGCGCGGTTCATCCCTGGGCTGGGCGAAAGCTACGGCGCACCTGTACCCGCCCTGCGCATCATCGCCTCCGAGTTGGCCAAGTGGGGCCAGCGGCACGCAGAGGAAGCCTTCGCCCTGGTTGAGCGGCTGTGGCGCAACGGCTCCCGCGACGAGCGGGTCATCGCGGCCAAGATGCTGGAACGGTTGGGCAAACGGGAGCCGCAGGTGACGCTGGAGGTGGCCGCTTCTTTCGTGGGCACCCTCCGCAACTGGGAGGAATGCGACCAACTGGGCTGCTTTGGCCTGCGGGAGGTCGTGCAGCGCTGCCCCGGGCTGGTGCTGCCCCGCTGCCGGGACTGGGTGGGGGACGAAGACACGTGGACGCGCCGCTTTGGCGTGGTCGTCCTCACCAGCCTGCCCAAGGCTAAGGCGTACCAGCCCTCCGGGGAGGAGTTCGCCGTGCTGGAGGCAGTGATGGCCGACGGAGCGCGGGAGGTGCAAGACGCGGTCGCCTGGGCGTTGCGGGAAATCGGCAAGCGACATCCAGGGGCCGTCGCCGAGTACGTGCGCCGTCACGCGCCAGGGGCCAACCGGGCCACCCGACGCATCATCACGCAGGCCCTGAAGGCGCTGCCCGACGCAGAGCAGGCCGCGCTGCGGGCGCTGTTGGCGTAGGGGCGTAGGCGTGCCGCAACCCACAGCACACGGATGACACAGATTGAACGGATTTCCACGGATTCTTCTTGATTTTCTATCCGTGTCGATCCGTATGATCCGCGCAATCCGTGTTCGTCCGCGTCCCATTGGAGGATCGTTGCATGAAGGCAAGAGAAGCCAGAGAACTGGGACAGCGCGTTGCCGCGCTCGTTGAGGTCGCTCAACTGGAAGAAGCCTACGCTCTGCTGGCCCCCGTCCTGGCCGAGCGCACGCCCTTTCGCTTGCTGGACCGCACCGGCGAGGCCGTCGGCGATGGGGCACTGGAACCGACCAGTGCCTTCCTGGAGCGCATCGCTGCCGAGAGGACCGAAGGCGGCTGACATCCTCCCCTATCCCCTTTCCCCTACTTCCACACGCCGGCGATGGGCTCGCCGCAAAACTGGCAGGCGCCGTCCACGATGTGATACGCCTGCACGGCGAAGCCCAGCCGGCCAATGACGATCTCGCCGCAGCGCGGGCAGGTGGTGTGGTTGGCGGCGTGGCCGGGCACGTTGCCGACGTAGGCGTACTTGACGCCCGCCTCCAGCGCCGCCTGGCGCGCCCGCTCCAGCGTTTCCACCGGCGTGGGCGGCAGGTGGGTCAGCTTGTACTGCGGATGGAAGCGGGAGAAGTGCAGCGGCACGTCCGGCCCCAGCTCCCGCACCACCCAGCGGGAGAGCGCCCGCAACTCCTCTTCGTCGTCGTTCAGCGTGGGCACCACCAGGTTGACGATCTCCAGATGCACACCCAAGGCGCGGATGGTGGTGATGGCATCCAACACCGGCTGCAACTCACCATCGCACACCTGCTTGTAGAACGCCGGATTGTAGCCCTTGAGGTCTATTTTGATGGCATCCACCACCTGGCAGAGCTGCCGGAGCGGCTTGTGGTTGATGTACCCCGCCGAGATGGCGACGTTGCGCAAGCCCTGCTGCCGCGCCAGCCGCGCCGTGTCCAGCATGTACTCGTAGAAAATGGTCGGTTCGGAGTAGGTGTAGGCGATGGAGCGGCTGCCGTAGCGTTGCGCGTAGTCCACCACCGCCTGCGGCGGCAGGTCCACGTTGTCCGTCTCCTCCGGCGGAACCTGGGAGATGGCCCAGTTCTGGCAGTAGAGGCAGTGCAGGTTGCAGCCGGCGGTGGCGACGGAAAAGGCGAGGCTGCCGGGGAGGAAGTGGTAGAAAGGCTTCTTCTCGATGGGGTCCACGTTGACGGAGCAGGCGTTGCCGTAGACCATGGTGTACAGTTTGCCGCCGCGGTTTTCGCGCACGCGGCAGTCGCCCCGCTGGCCTTCAGAGATGACGCACTCCTTGGGGCACAACTGGCACTTGACGTAATTCCTGCCGTGCGCGGTGTGGCAGTAGAGCACGCGGGAGGGCTCCGGCTCGTGGCAAGCGCCGCAGTTGAGGCCAGCGTCGCCGAAGCCGGTGTAGAACATGGCCTCGCGGGCGTGGGGCGAGGTAGGCGGCTCCAGCCCGGCGGTGCTGCTGAGCACGGCGGCCGGCGGCCCGGCGCAGCCCAGATCGCCCAGCAGCGCGCCACCGCCCAGTGCGCACAACCCCGCCGCGCCCAAGCCCTTCAGAAACTCCCGTCGCGAGATCGCCTTCCCTGGCATCGCATCTCTCACCTCCCGTCCTGAGCCGGGAAGCGGAGGTGCGGAGGGGCAGAGGTGCAGAGGCGATTTTCTCCTCTGCTCCCTTGCTCCTCTGCTCCCCTGCTCCCCTGCGCCCTTGCCTCACTCCACGAACAGCGGCACGAACTCGAACCTCTCCACGTCCACCAGCCCTTGGTCGGTCAGCTTCAGCGAAGGGATGACCTCCAGCGCCAGGAAGCTGAGGACCACGAAGGGCTGCTCCAGTGGCGAGCCCAGGGCCTGGACGGCGTCGCGCAGTTCTTCCATCTGCTTGCACACTATCTCCAGAGGTTTGTCTGACATCAGCCCGGCCACGGGGAGGGGCAGGCGGGCCAGGACGTGGTCGCCGTTGGCGACGGCCAGGCCGCCGCGCATGTCGGCCACGGCCCGCGCCGCGGTCATCATCGACGCGTCGTCGGTGCCAACGATGATGAGATTGTGGTGATCGTGGGCCACGGTGCTGGCGATGGCCCCCCGCCTCAGCCCCATGCCCTGGACGAACCCGCGGCTCATGCGGCCGGAGGCCATGTGCCGCTCGATGACGGCGATCTTCAGCAGGTCACGTTCGACGTCCGCCTCGGCGCGGCCATGCACCAGGCGCGCCGCCTCGATGCGGTGCTCGGTGATGAGCTGGCCGGGCACGATGCCGATGACGCGTACCTTGCGCCCTGCGGCGGGGATGGCGAAGTCCACCGCCCGCCAGTCCACGTTCATCGAGCTGCGCAGATAGCTGGGCCGCAGCGGCTTGTCGAGAGGGATGGACATCTCCCCATCGCTGGCGACGACCTGGCCGCCGCGCAGCACGAGTTGGATCTCCAGATCGTCGAAGCTGTTGAAGACCACCAGGTCGGCGCGGCGGCCGGGGGCGATGGCCCCGCGGTCCTGGAGACGGAACCACTCCGCCGAGTTGAGGGTGGCCATGCGGATGGCGGTGAGGGGGTCCAGCCCCTCGGCGATGGCCGTGCGGATCATGGAGTCGATGTGGCCCCGCTCCAGCAGATCGCTGGGATGGCGATCGTCGCTGCAGAAGCAGAAGCGGCGACAGTTCTGCGGCGTGACCAGCGGCAGGAGGTCGCGCAGGTTGTGGGCGTTGGTCGCCTCGCGGATGAAGATGTACATGCCCAGCCGCAGCTTTTCCTGCGCCTCTTCCACGGTTGTGCACTCGTGGTCCGAGCCGACGCCGGCGGCGACGTAGGCGCTAAGATGGTGGCCGCTGAGGGCGGGGGCGTGGCCGTCGAGCACGCGGTCGTGGAACATCTCCAGCTTCTCCACGACTTCGGGATCGCCATGCACGACGCCGGGATAGTTCATCATCTCCGCCAGGCCCAGGACGTAGGGATCATTCAACAGGGGGATGATGTCCTTAGCATCCAGGTGTGCGCCGGCGGTGGCCATGGAGGTGGCGGGCACGCACGAGGGCACCATGACGAACATGCTCAAGCGGCCGTACTTGGCCTGGTCGAACATGTAGCGGATGCCATCCAGGCCGTGCACGTTGGCGATTTCGTGCGGATCTACGATGACGGAGGTGGTGCCGCGGGGCAGCACGGCGCGGGCGAACTCCCGCACGCCGATCATGGAGCTTTCGATGTGCACGTGGGCATCAATGAAGCCGGGGGCCAGGTAGGCGCCGGCCAGGTCAATCTGCTTTTTGCCCTCGTAGCCCGGCCCCAGGCCCACGATGCGCGAGCGGCTGATGGCCACGTCGCTTTCGTACACCTCAGCGGAGAAAACGTTGACGATGCGGGCGTTGCGCAGCACCAGGTCCACTGCCCCGTCACCGCGGGCAGCGGAGACGATCTCGGCAACTTTCATCGCTGGCCTCCTTCTGTGCAAGTAGACAAGGATACAAGTGCACAAGTAGACGAGGGGAGGTCTTCGCTTCCTGATCTCCCTCGTTTCCTCGTTGATTTGTCCCCTCGTTGCCTCGATACCGAACCTTTTGAACCCTGCGTACGTAGCGCCGAATGGCTGCGTTGGACAACCGTGCACCCACATTTTATCACACTCTGGCCCGATGTCAACACAAGGGGTCAGGGTTTGAGCTTGCCAAGATCGCTCTTTTGGTGTATAGTGAAGTGTGTAGGACTTGAAGCACTTCACGGATGGGCTGCGATGGCCCTCTGCGCTCTCTGGAAGGGAGGTGATGTCAGGGATTGTGGCTTCCCTGGCCCACAGTTGGCGGGGTCAGGTTCAAAGGTTTCAAGTTCCACGGGGAGGTCGTGCGTTGACAGATGCCGGCCTTTTCGACTTCGAATTTCTAACCTTCGAACCCCTCACCGGTTGTGTCGAATCACCCCGCTGTCCCCATCAATTTGTGATTCTTAAGAGAACACTTCAAGGAGGAAGAGAAATGTCTCGAAGCAAGCTGTGGATTATGATGGCACTGCTGGTCATTGTGGCGGTCATCGTAGGCTGTGCACCGCAGCCCACCCAGCCGCCGGCGGCAACGGAGCCACCTCCACCCCCAGCGCCGGAGAAGCTGAAGGTGGCTTTCGTCTACGTGGCACCCATCGGCGACCTGGGCTGGACCTGGGCGCATGACCAGGGCCGCCTGATGGTGGAGGAGGCGTTCGGCGACCAAGTGGAGACGACCTACATCGAGAACGTGCTCGAAGGCCCCGATGCTGAGCGGGTCATCCGCGACTTCGCCGAGAAGGGGTACGACGTCATCTTCACCACCTCCTTCGGCTTCATGGACCCCACCGTCACCGTCGCCGCCGAGTATCCGGACAAGTTCTTCATGCACTGCTCCGGTTACAAGACGGCGGAGAACTCCGCCACTTACTTCGGCCGCATGTACCAGCCGCGCTATCTCTCCGGTCTGGTGGCGGGCAAGATGACGCAGTCCAACATCATCGGCTACGTGGCCGCTTTCCCCATCCCCGAGGTGGTGCGCGGCATCAACGCCTTCGCCCTGGGCGTGCGGGACGCCAACCCCGACGCCGAGGTGCGCGTGGTGTGGACCAACACCTGGTTCGACCCCGTGCTGGAGAAGGAGGCGGCCGAGGGTTTGCTGGACCTGGACGCCGACATCATCGCCCAGCATCAGGACACCACCGAGCCGCAGAAGGCGGCCAAGGATCGCGGCGTGCAGAGCATCGGCTACGACTCGGACATGGCCCAGTTCGTGGGCGACACCGTACTCACCAGTCCGATCTGGAACTGGGGTTCCTACTACGTGGAGCAGGTCGGCAAAGTGCTGGACGGCACCTGGGAGACGCATCAGACCTGGGGCAGTATGGCCGACGGCCTGGTGGATCTGGCCGCGCTGAGCCCGCGGGTGCCGGCTGACGTGGTCGCCTTGGTCGAAGAGAAGAAACAGGTTATCCTCGGCGGCGATTGGGACATCTTCTGCGGCCCCATCAACAGCCAGGATGGCGTTCTGGCCATCGCGCCCGGCCAGTGCATGAGCGACGGCAACATGCTCAGCATGAGCTGGTTTGTGGAGGGCGTGGTCGGCGAGGTGTCCGGTGGTTCCCCGCCGCCGGTGGCGGAGGTGGAGCTGCCCAAGGTGGCCTTCGTTTACGTTGGCCCCACGGGTGACATGGGTTGGACCTACGCCCACGATCAGGGCCGGCTGTATCTGGAGCAGGAACTGGGCGTGGAGACCGCCTACAGCGAACTGGTGGCCGAAGGCCCCGACGCCAACCGCGTCATCCGCGACTTCGCCGAGAAGGGGTACGATGTCATCTTCGCCACGTCGTTCGGATACATGGACGACGTCATCGAGGTGGCCGCCGAGTACCCGGACACGGTCTTCGAGCACTGCACCGGCTACAAGATCGCCGACAACGCCGGTATCTACGATGGCCGCGGCTATCAGGGCTGGTATCTCTCCGGCATCGTGGCCGGCAGCATGACCCAGAACAACAAGCTGGGCTACATCGCACCCTACCCCATTCCCGAAGTGGTGCGCAACATGAACGCCTTTGCCTTGGGAGCGCAGTCGGTCAACCCGGACATCGAAGTGCATCCCCTCTGGATCTTCACCTGGGTAGACCCGCCCAAGGAGCGCGAGGCGGCGCTGGCGCTGGTGGACCTGGGCTGCGATGTCATCGCCCGCGAGAGCGACTCCACCGAGCCGGACAAGGTGGCCGAAGAGAACGGGGCGTACTCGGTGGGCTACAACGCTTACGTGCCCGATGCGGCGCCCAATGCGTTGCTCACCGCGCCCATCTGGAACTGGGGCGTCTTCTACAAGAAGGCCGTCGAGGACGTGATGGCCGGCACCTGGGAGAACACCCCCGTCTGGTGGGGTCTGAAGGAAGGGCTGCTGGAGTTGGCGCCCATTGCCGATTTCGTGCCCGATGACGTCAAAGCGCTGGTCGAGGAGAAGAAGCAGGCCATCATCGCCGGTGAGTTCGACGTCTTCCATGGCCCCATCAAGGACAACACCGGCGAACTGCGGGTCGCCGAAGGGGAGCTCATGCCCGACGAGGCCAAGTTGACCTTCGACTGGCTGGTGGAGGGCGTGGTCGGCGAGATTCCGCAGTAGGCATGGGTAGCAGATGGCAGATAGCAGGTAGCGGGTAGTGTCTTACTATCCCGCTACCTGCTACCTTACATAAAACGTAAACGTGAAACGTGATCACGCATTAGGTTTCACGTCTTGGCCAGTGTGAAACACGGTAAAACATGGGCAACTTCACCACCGATACGTCCCTCGCCGTCGCCATGCGCGGCATCACCAAGCGCTTCCCCGGCGTCCTGGCCAGCGATCACATTGACTTTGAGGTGCAGGCGGGCGAGATCCACGCTCTGCTGGGCGAGAACGGCGCCGGCAAATCCACCCTCATGAACGTCCTGGCTGGCCTCTATCGGGCCGACGAGGGGGAAATCGCCCTCCGCGGCCAGCGGGTGGACATCCGTTCGCCGCGCGATGCCATCGTCCACGGCATCGGCATGGTGCACCAGCACTTCATGCTGGTGGAGCCGCTCACCGTGGCCGAAAACGTCATCCTGGGGCTGAACAAGCCGCGCTTCGCGCTGAACATGAAGCGGGCAGGCGAGGATATCGCGGCCCTGGCGCGACGCTATGGCCTGAGGGTCGACCCACATGCCTATATCTGGCAGCTCTCGGTGGGCGAACAACAGCGGGTGGAGATCCTCAAGATGCTCTACCGCGGCGCCGACATCCTCATCCTCGACGAGCCGACGGCGGTGCTCACTCCCCAAGAGTCAGACGAGCTGGGCCGCACGCTGCGCCAGATGGCCGCCGAGGGCAAGGCGGTCATCTTCATCACCCACAAGCTGGACGAGGTAACCGAGTTCTCCGATCGCGTGACCGTGCTGCGCCGGGGCCGCGTGGTGGCCACGCTGCCCACGGCGGAAACCACGCGCTCCGATTTAGCGCGCCTCATGGTGGGGCGGGAGGTGCTCTTCCGCCTGGAAAAAGAGGCCGTCGAGCCGGGGAAGGATGTGTTGGACGTGCGAAACCTGCGGGCCTTGGGCGACAAGGGGCTGCCAGCCCTGCAGGGGGTTTCTTTCCAGGTGCGTGAGGGGGAGATCCTGGGCATCGCCGGCGTGGCCGGCAACGGTCAGCGCGAACTGGCCGAGGTGCTCACCGGACTGCGCAAAGCCAGTGATGGCCGCGTGCTGGTGGGCAGCCGGGAGATCACCAACCGTTCGCCCCGCGTGGTGATTGACGAGGGGGTGGCCCACGTGCCGGGCGACCGCCTGGGCATGGGACTGGTGCCTGATCTGGCCGTGTCGGATAACCTCATCCTCAAGAGCTATCGCCAGCCGCCCATCTGCAGCGGTTTTTTCCTCCATCGTGACTGCATCAACGAGCACGCCGACAACCTGATCGCCGCTTACGACATCGCCACCCCCAGCCGTGCCACACCGGTGAAGCTCCTTTCCGGCGGCAACCTGCAGAAGTGCATCCTGGCGCGGGAGATCGCCGCCGGCCGGGAGCTGCTGGTGGCTGTGCATCCCACCCGCGGGCTGGACGTGGGCGCTACCGAGGCCGTGCGCCGCACGCTGTTGCAGCAGCGGGCGGCAGGCATGGCCATTCTTCTCATCTCCGAAGACCTGGACGAACTGCTGGTCATCAGCGACCGCCTCGCCGTGATCTACGAAGGACAGATCATGGGCGTGATGGACGCCGAAGGCGCGGACTTGGAAGAGATCGGGCTCATGATGGCCGGCGCAGAAGTGCAAAGCTCAAAGCTCAAAGCTCAAAGCTCAAACGTGGGGTCTGAGGTCTGAGGTTCGATGCACAGCCGTGAGGCGGAAGGGGTTGTACGCTCCAGGGGGAAGGGGAAGGAACGGTGGCGCTTGCTGGCCAAGCGGATGGCAGGAGAAGTTGAGACGCCCTACGACCTGCGGGAGCGAGCGTTTCAGTTTGGCGTGATGGTGGTGGAATTCGTCGAAGGACTGTCGCCAGGGACAGCCAGTTGGGTTTTGGGACGGCAGCTTATCAAATCTGGAACATCGGTGGGGGCCAACATAGAAGAAGGGGACGTTGCCGAGTCGGCCCGAGACCGCGCGCATAAGTTCAGTATCGCCCGCAAAGAGGCCAGGGAGTCCAGACACTGGTGTCGCGTGATCGGAGAAGCAACAGTTGGCGATCATGATGCCGCGGCTTATCTGGCTGACGAGGCGATGCAGTTGGTTCGTATTCTCAGCAAAATGATCCAAAGAGCAAAGCAAGCCCAGTAGCTGCCTCGTTTTGAGCTTTGAGCTTTGGATTTTGGAGTTGGTTTCATGCGACTGGTTATCGAGAAACGCCTACAATCCTCTCGTCTCATCGCCTTCCTGGTGCCGGTGGTGTCCATCGTTTTGGCTCTGCTAGCGGGGGCGGGGTTATTGGCGGCTGCGGGAGTCAATCCCTGGGAAACGTACAAGGCGATGGCCCTGGGGGCCTTTGGCAGCCGGTACAGCCTCTCCGAAACCCTGGTCAAGGCCATCCCGCTGATGCTCACCGGGCTGGGGGTCTCTATCGCCTTCCGCATGCTCTTCTGGAACATCGGCGCCGAAGGGCAGTTGGCCATGGGCGGCTTCGGCGCCGCTGGCGTGGCCCTCTTCCTGGCCGATAAGATCCCCGACCCGCTGCTGCTGCCGGCCATGTTCGTGGGTGCTTTCCTGGCCGGTGCGCTGTGGGGCTTGATTCCCGCCGGGCTCAAGGCCGTTCTGGGGGTCAACGAGATCATCACCAGCCTGATGCTCAACTACGTGGCCATCCTCTGGATCGAGCGCCTCTTCTACGGCCCGTGGAAAGACCCGCAGGGCTACGGCTTCCCCGGCAGCGCCCAATTCCCCAAGGCGGCCTGGCTGCCGCGGCTGACGGGCCGCGTGCACGCCGGGCTGATCATTGCCATCGCCGCCGCTGCCGTTCTATGGCTCGTCCTCGGCCGCAGCAAGTGGGGCTACGAGATCAAAGTCATCGGCGAGAACCCCCGCGCCGCCCGCTACGCCGGCATGAGCCTGGCCCGCAACATCGTCCTGGTGATGCTGCTCAGCGGTGGGCTGGCGGGGCTGGCCGGCTTTGGCGAGGTGGCGGGCATCTCGCACCGCCTGCAGAAGGGGCTGACCGTGGGCTACGGCTACACGGCCATCATCGTCGCCTGGTTGGCGCGACTCAACCCCTGGGGTGTGCTGCTGGTGGCCTTCCTGCTGGCCGGGCTGCTCGTCGGCGGCGACCAGATTCAGATCACCATGGGCTTACCGGCGGCCATGGCGCTGGTGCTGCAAGGGGCCATCCTCTTCTTCGTGCTCGGCGGGGCCTTGTTCTCCCAGTACCGGCTGCGGCTGGTGCGCACGCAGCCGGGCCCATCGCCGTCGGTGGAGGTGGCGGAATGAACGCGGCCATGCTCGTCTCCATCCTCGCCGTGACCGTGCGGGCGGGCACCTCGCTGGTCTTCGCCACCATCGGCGAGATCTACACCGAGCGCTCCGGCATCCTCAACCTGGGGGTGGAGGGGATGATGCTCATGGGCGCGGTGGCCGCCTTCGCCGCCGCCTACCACACCGGCAGCGTGTGTCTGGGCGTGGCCGCGGCCCTGGCCACGGGCGGGCTGCTGGCCCTCATCCACGCCTTCCTGACCATCACCCTGCGCACCGACCAGACGGTGACCGGCCTGGCCCTGACCATCTTCGGCGCGGGCATGACCAGCTTCCTAGGCCAGCGGCTGGGGCCCGCGGGCAAGCCACTGGTGGGGCTGATCGGCCCCCGCTTCGAGCGCTTGCCGCTGCCCGGCCTGTCCGACATCCCCTTCCTGGGCCGGGCGCTGTTCAGGCAGGATCTGCTGGTTTACTGCATGTACCTGTTCGTGCCGCTGGCCTGGTACTACCTGTACAAGACCCGTCCTGGTTTGCATCTGCGAGCGGTGGGCGAGAGCCCGCAAACAGCCGACGCCATGGGCATCAACGTCGGCGGCGTGCGCTATGCGTACACGGTGCTGGGCGGCATGCTGGTGGGCCTGGGCGGGGCGCACCTTTCGCTGGCCTACACCCCCGGCTGGACGGAGAACCTCACCGGCGGCCGCGGCTGGATCGTCATCGCCCTGGTCATCTTCGCCACCTGGGACCCGCTGCGGGCGGTGATCGGCGCGGTGCTCTTTGGCGGCATCAACGCCGTGCAGTTCCGCATGCAGGCCGCGGGCACGACCATCCCGCCAGCCTTCCTGGGCATGATGCCTTACCTCTTCACCATCCTGGTGCTGGTGGTGATCACCTGGTGGGAGGCTTTCCGCAAGCGGGTGGGGGCGCCGGCGGCGTTGGGCTTGCCGTACGCGCGGGAAGAAAAGGGCTAGGGGGTTTGCCCGTGGCGCTGTTTGGTGGTATGATACGTGTCATAGGCTGGGCTGAGATCTGGTGCTAGAATGGTAGGCGGTGTACGCCACCCGGCATGGACTGGCAGCACCAGGGCTCTCTGACAGGGAGAGAGCCCTTTTGTTATGCGAATCAACAGAAAACGACCGGAGAGGTGAGAAAAGCTATGAAAACCGACACATTTCGCGGCCGAGATTTCCTGACGTTGCTGGATTGGACGAAGGAAGAGGTGGAGACGATCCTGGACGTGGCGCTGGACCTGAAGCGGCGCTACGCCCTGGGCGAGTTGCACAACCACCTCCTGCCGGCCAAGACGCTCTTCATGATCTTCTACAACCAGAGCCTGCGCACGCGCAACAGCTTCGAGGCCGGCATGACGCAACTGGGCGGTCACGCCCACTTCCTCGATCCCGGCAAGATCTACACGCCGGCGCTGCCGGGCAAAGAGGTGGCCTACTCCACGGAGCGGGTGAGCGACGTGGCCCGCGTGCTGGCCCGCATGGGTGATGCCATCTCCATCCGCTGCTATGGCGATCCGGTGGACTGGGCCTACGGCGGCGCGCACGAGCTGATGCGCAACTTCGCCTACTGGGCCGACATCCCCGTGCTCAACATGGAGTGCGACAAGTATCATCCCTTCCAGGCCCTGGCCGACGTCTTCACCGTCAAGGAGAAGTTCGGCACCTTCAAGGGCGTCAAGTTCGTCATGAGCTGGGCCTACAGCCCCAGCGTGCACAAGCCGCGCGCCGTGCCGCAGAGCGCCGTCATCGCCGCCACGATGATGGGTTGCGATACCGTGCTGGCGCACCCCAAGGGCATGGAGTTGGACGACGAGGTGCTGGAGGCCTGCCGCGGCTACGCGGCCATGAATGGCAGTTCCTTCGAGATCAGCAACGATTTCGAAGAGGCGCTGCGGGGAGCGCACGTGGTCTATCCCAAGGCCTGGACGGCGCTGCCCATATTCCAGCCGCCCGTGGGCGAGGCCGATCACCATAAGGCTCAGGCCATCTTCGACGCCCACAAAGACTGGATCTGCACGTCGGATCACATGGCCCTGGCCGATCCCAACGCCGTCTACATGCACTGCCTGCCTGCCGATCGCGGCTTCGAGGTCACCGACGACGTGATTGACGGTCCACAATCGGTGGCCTTCGATGAGGCCGAAAACCGCCTGCACGTGCAGAAGGCGGTGATGGCGTTGACCATGAAGTAGACAAGGAAACAAGTAGACAAGGGAGAGAGACCTTGTTTCCCTGTCTGCTTGTGTACTTGTCTACTCAAAAAAGAGAGGGACAAGCAATGAGCACACGCGACTATGTAGAAATCCGCTGGCACGGCCGTGGCGGCCAGGGAGTGGTCACTGCCGGCAAACTGCTGGCGGAAGCAGCGCTGGGCACGGGCCAATACTTCCAGGCCTTTCCGGACTACGGTCCTGAGCGCATGGGCGCGCCGATCCGTGCCTTCACCCGACTCAGTTCCAAGCCCATCACCATTCACTCCCAGATCGAGGAGCCCAACGTGGTGCTGGTGCTCGACTCCAGTCTGCTGAGGACGGTGCGGGTGACAGATGGACTCCAGGAAGATGGCACCTTGCTGGTCAACACGCCGATGAGCCCGGCCGAGGTGCGGAAGGTCACCGGCTTTCATACTGGTCGGGTCTTCACCGTGGATGCCAGCCACATCGCCATCGAAGAGATGGGACGGGAGATCACCAACACGCCCATGTTGGGGGCTTTTGCCCGTGCCGTGGGCCTTTTCAACGTGGAAGACCTGGCCGAGCAGTTGCGCGCCTGGTTTGGCAAGAAGGTCTCCAGCAG
>JACKQG010005155.1_pt1 | contig 14608 bp, 7 predicted proteins | sample 8237621 | NCBI WGS metagenome assembly JACKQG01 (sample SAMN15677084, study PRJNA649215) | marine metagenome | biome: marine; feature: Black Sea; material: saline water; isolation source: suspended particulate matter (SPM) from the Black Sea western gyre | collected 2013-06-09/2013-06-10 | depth... | reverse complement strand
AGCCAAACGCGGGGCTCGACCCTCTTACCTCGTTCTTCATCATCAATTACCTGAAAAGCCTGAAGGATCAGGGCAAGACCATACTCCTGAGCGCGCACAACCTGTTTCACGTCGAGTACATTTGCGACCGCGTCGCCATTCTAAAAAACGGCCAGATGGTCATGTGTGATAGTATGGAATCCATACGTAGGACTCTCGGCCGCAGAGAGTACGAAGTGGTTTTCAAATCTGATGATGAGTTGGACTATGAGCAAAAAGAAGGAAACTATGTCTTTAGAACCACTGATATAGGTGAAGTTGCATCAATACTAGAGAACATTTCCGAAAATAACTGGGCTCTGGTGAACCTGACCATACGCGAGTCCGCGCTCGAAGACATCTACGTGAAACTTATGACAGGATGACTTTGACTATCGTTGCCAGCTGTATTGATTGATCGAGGGTCATGGCTGCCATCAGCAATTACGACCCTACTCAGATCAGCCTCACCTCCATTACCTAGTACTTGATTTTACCCACATCTTTGGGGCGACCGGACAATCCGAAGCGCACTTCCATGTCGCCAAACTATACCGCTTGTGGCGGCCAACGCCTACGACCTCAGCCCATCTGGACGTGCACCTTGTGCCACCGGCCATCACCCAGCAGCGGGATCTCTTCCCCAGGTAAGACCTCTCCATCCAGCGTCACCCGCTTCACGCCCCGATTGACGCCATCCGGGTTTTCCACGCGAATCCGATAGGAGGTTTCACCGTCGCGGTAGGTCAGTTCGTAGCCCGGCCAGTCCCTGGGGATACAAGGATTGATTCGCAGCGCCTTCCCCACCTGATGCAGCCCCAGGATGGCTTCCAAGCCCAGGCGATACATCCAACTGGCCGCGCCGGTGTACCAGGTCCAGCCGCCGCGGCCGGTGTGCGGCGGCACGCTGTAGACGTCTGCCGCCACCACGTAGGGCTCGACCCGATAGCGTTCCAGCTTCTCCGGCGTGTCGCTGTGGTAGATGGGGTTGAGCAGTCGGAACAGTGCCTCGGCGCGGTCTCCCTGCCCCAGTTCGGCGAAGGCCCAGACAGCCCACAGCGCGGCGTGGGTGTACTGACCGCCGTTCTCCCGAATACCCGGCAGATAGCCCTTGATGTAGCCGGGATCGTGCGTCGTCTTGTCGAAAGGTGGAGTAAAGAGCAGTATCAGTTGGTCGTCACGCCACACCAGCCGCTCGGCGACGGCTGCCATCGCCTGGGCTGCTCGCGCCGGATCGGCTGCGCCGGACAGGACGGCCCACGATTGGGCGATGGAATCAATCTGACATTCGTCGCTCTCCGCTGATCCCAGGGGCGTGCCGTCGTCGTAGTATGCGCGGCGGTACCAGTTGCCGTCCCAGGCGTTAGCCTCCAGGGCCTGCCCCAGCTCGTGGGCCTGCTGCCGGTACGCGGTGGCCTGTTCGCGATGCCTTCCGCCGTCATCGTCCATAAGCTCGCAAATAGAAGCGAAGCGGGTCAAGGTGGCGTGGAGGAACCAACCCAGCCACACGCTCTCGCCCTGGCCCTCGATGCCCACCCGGCTATACCCGTCGTTCCAGTCGTGGCTGCCGATCAGGGGCAGGCCGTGCGCGCCGGCGGTCGTCCCTTTCTCCAACGCCCGGCGGCAGTGTTCGTAAATGGTATAGCCCTTGGCAGTGGCCTCGTAATGGCCGTAGCGGTCATGCTCCTCTGGCTTCAGGGGATCGCCCTTGAGAAACGGCACCTTCTCGCTCAGGATCGTTTCGTCGCCGGTTGCGGTCACGTAGTGCGCAGTGACGAAGGGCAGCCAGAGCAGGTCGTCGGAACAGCGGGTGCGCACCCCACGTCCCGAAGGCGGATGCCACCAGTGCAGCACGTCTCCCGCTTCGAACTGGTGACGCGCTGCTTGCAGGATATGGTCTCGCGCGACATCGGGCGCGGTATGCACCAGAGCCATCACGTCCTGCAACTGATCGCGATACCCAAAAGCACCGCTGGATTGGTAGAGCGCAGATCGCCCCCACACCCGGCACGAGAGCGCCTGGTAGAGCAGCCAGCGGTTGAGCAGCAGGTTCATGGCTGGATCGGGCGTCTGCACCGTGACGGTACCCAACAGGCCATCCCAGAAATCGGCCACTGCCTCCCAGCCGGCCTCGATCTGGGCCATGTTCTGAAACTGTCTGACCAACTGGAGTGCCTCTTGACGGTCCGTACCCTCACCCAGCAGGAAAGTGACCTCTTTCGTCTCACCGGGGGCCAGCCAAAGGAGTATCTGCATGGCTGCGCAGGGGTCAAGGCCAGCTCTCACTGCACCAGTCAGCCCGACACGGTCTAGCGCGGCCGGACGACTGAGGCTCCCCATGCGCCCCAGGAACTCAGTGCGGTCAGTGGTCAAACCGTGTGGGTCCCGGGTGGCGGCCAAGAAGGCTACCCGCTGGCCGAACTCTGCGTTGTAAGAGTTACGAGACAGCAAGGTGTGGCTGGTGGCGTCGAACTCAGGCACAATGTACTGTTGCATTGCGCCCCGGGTTGTGCCCAGCACCCATTCGGCGTAGTAGGTCGCGGTGATCCGCCGGGTACGGTTCCACGTGTTCTCCAGCCGCAACTGAACCACTTTCACCGGCGCGTCTGGGATGGCGAACACTCGCAATCGCTGTTTCAGGCCGTGGCTGTGATGCTCGAAGACGGAATAGCCAGCGCCGTGGCGGATCAGATAAGGGGCTGGCGCGCCAGCGGGCAGCGGCGTGGGTGACCAGACGTGTCCCGTCTCCTCGTCGCGCAGGTAGAGCGCCTCGCCCGGCGCGTCGGCCACGGGATCGTTCCGCCAGGGGGTCAGCCGATTTTCGCCGCTGTTTCCCGCCCAGGTATAGCCCAGTCCCGCTTCGGAGACCAGGAAGCCGAAGTAGGGGTTGGCGATGACATTGATCCAGGGGGCTGGCGTCCATTGTCCCGACTCAAGATAAATGACGTATTCGCGTCCGTCGGCGCTGAAGCCGCCCAGGCCGTTGTCAAACAGGAGATCGGTGGGCCGGGCCAGCGGCAGCGTGGCTTCCACGTGCTCAGGGCTGGGCAGGGTGCGAACAAAGCGCGGCAGGCGGATGGGCCGCTCACGCAGACCGCTCAATTGCTTGGCCAGTGGACCTTTATCGCCGTCCAGGATAGCGCGGGCAGACGTCTCCAGCAGTACCCGGTCGGCCTCGCTCATCTGGCCGGCGCGCAGGAGGAAGATGCCGCCGCGCTGGTTCAGCCAGGCGTCGCTGCCCGTGCGGGTAAGCAACCGGAACAGTTGGCCTTGCAGTTGCTGGTCGTAGCCGAACCCCCGCTCGTTGATGATGACCAGGTCAATCTTGATCTGCCGATTACGCCAGTAGGCGTGGGCCTGGAGCAGTTCGCGCACCAAAGCCGTTTCCTCCTGGTTGCCAATACACACCAGGAGGATTGGGTAGTCGCCAGAAATGGCGTAGGCCCACAGCCCGGATTGCCCCTTGCTGTTCGCCGCCAGCGTCTCAGCATCGACCCGCAGGCCAGCGTGGGGGTAGAGAAGCACGGAAAGCAGTTGCTGGATGCGCTCCACCTCTGGGGCAGTGAGATCAAGTCGGTGCAGTTCCAGTTCGCCGTGAGAGCGAGCCTGATCAAAGGCCCGGTTGATCACGGACCAGGCCTGATAGCGACGGGTCAAGGCTAGTGCCTCGTGATGCGACTCGGCCGCCAGGGTGAGATAGGCCACTTGCGCTGTCGCGTGCGGCTTCAACTCGATCTCCTGACCGAGGGCTATGATCGGGTCCAGGGTAGAGCCAGTGGTGCCAGAGAGCCCTCTCCCCTGTTGGGTGAAGATCTCCTGGCCGAACCCCAAAGCCGCCGGAGAGCGAACCGTCCCGCCCCGGCCCAGGAAACGGGCGCGGTCGCTCTCGTATGCACCTGTGATCTCTTGCCCTTGCTCCACGACCAGCAGGTGAGCCATGTAGATCGGCTCTTCTTCGGCTGAACGGGGGCGGCGGTGGAACAGCAGGCTGTTCACTTCCGGCAGGTATTCGCTCTCGACGAAGAGTTTGCTGAATGCCGGATGGCGCTGGTCGGCGGCCTGGGGTGCGAGCACAACCTCGCCATAGCTGGTGAGCATCAGCCGGCGGGAGTCGTCGCTGTGGTTGGTCAAGGTGATGCGCCGGATCTCGACGTCATCGTCTGGCGAGATAGTGATCTCCATGTGCAGGGAGATGTCATTATCTCGACGCCGAAACTCGGCCTTGTGAGCGTAAAAGAGCACCTCCTGGTTCTCCGGCTGAGAGGCGGTTGGCTGATAACTCGCCGACCAGAGGGCGCCGCTATCTCTATCCTGAACATAGATCCAGGTTCCCCAGTCGTCGAGGGTGGTGTCGGAGCGCCAGCGGGTGAGGGGCACCCCTCGCCAATCACCGTAGCCGCCGCCAGCACTGGTGATGAGCAGACCATAATGCCCGTTGGAGAGGAAATGCGCTTGGGGCAGTGGGGCGTCAACAGGCACGTGCCACGGTCCCAGGGTTGGGCGGGGCTGAATCGGGGGGAGAACACCGACTTCCGCCGGGTGTGGGACCTCGACGGGGGCCTGCTGCGGTACCTGCTCCTGCAGAAGCAGTTCAGCGCTCTGCACGCGAGGGTCGGCGTGGAAGCGGCGAACCATCACCTCACCCTGGAGATAATTGGTCAGTGCCAGCAGGATCATACCCTGGTGATGCACCATGTACGAGTGCACAATCGCGCTCTCCTGCCCCAGATGCAGCCGGGAATGGGTATAGTCAATCGCCTCGTAGAAGCCGTAGTGACCGAGCATCTGCCGTTCGATGAGATGGGCGATATTACCCATCACGGCTTGGGGGTACATTGGCAGAGCGAGCAGCGAGGCATAGGGTGTGATCACCAGATCCTCGTCCAGGTCGCGCCTGAATCCCAGGCCCGGCACACCGAATCCCCGGTACTGGTAGTTCATATTCGCGTCGAAGCCATAGTAACCCGCCTCCGAGATACCCCAAGGCACGTCCTTCTGACGGGCGTAGGCGATCTGGTGGGCGATGGCCGCGCGGCAACTTTGCTCCAGGAGTGTTCCCTCGTAATGGCGCATTAACAGGGGAGGCATTAGATACTCAAACATGGTCCCACCCCAGGAGAGCAGCGCCCGCGCGCCGTTAACCCGGGTAATCGGGCGGCCCAGGTGCAGCCAGTGGCTCGGAGGAACGTCACCCTTGGCAATGGCCAGCAGGCTGGCGATTCGCGCTTCGGAGGCCAGCAGATCGTAATGGTTGCTGTCCAGCGTTTCGGTCTCCACGTTGTAGCCAATGTGAAATACCTGGCGCTGCGAATCGAACAAGAAGTCAAATTTCATGGCCTGGAAATAAGCTTCCGCCTGCGCGCCCAGATCCTGGCAACCGCTCACCAGGCCCTCTGCAACCATGCCGGCCGAATCCAGTCCGTCGGCCAGGTTTTCACACCAGACACGGGCCTCTCGCGCTGCTTCGGCCGGGCCAGCTTCGTCGTCCAACAGTCCCCGCAGTTGAGACAATCGTGCCTGCCCTGCTTGACAGACTTGGGCCACCGTGTCGAGCCGGGGGGGGGCGGGGAGGGCTTCCTGCAGCGCTTGCCATGCCTCTCTGATGGCCGGCTCCGTCTCTGGTTGGGTGAACAGGGTCGGCGGCTGGCTCAGGGGCACCAGCCACGGAAGCAGCATGTCCAGTTCAGGCCGCAAGCTGACCAGTTGGTAGCGCACCTGCTTCGACCAGATGCGTAGGGCGCGCAGGGTCGTGGCGTCCAGGGTGAGCGATTCGGACGCGACCAGAGCTATCAACAGCCGATCCAGCTCTTGCTGGCAGTCCTCGCCCAGCCAGGGCAGCAGGGACACCCAGCCGGCGGGATCATCCTGTACGGCCAGTATCCGCTGGCGGATATGGGCCAGGTGAGCCTGCAACGATGCGACCGCCGGTTCGGGATCATCCTGCTTCTTGCCTCTTACTTCTTGCGACTCTATGCCGTCCACGAGCTCGGCCAAGACGTCCACTGTATCGAGCAGGCCCTGGAAACGCTGCCAGCGCAAGACGGGGGTATGAGGCAAGGTCAGGCAGCCCTGCCTGAGCGCGACGAGGCACCCCGCCAGGTTGCCGCTGTCCACAGCGGATACGTAGCGTGGAGGCAGAGGCTTCAGATTGCGCGTCTCGTACCAGTTCAAGAGATGGCCTCGATGCTGCTCCAGTTGGCCCATGGCATCAAGGGTGTAGCTCAGCCGCAACGTCAGATCCATCAGGCCAACGTAGCCCAGGTCGTAGGCGGCCAGGGTAGAGAGCAGCAGCAGTCCTATATTGGTGGGCGAGGTGCGGTGCGCGACGAGCCCACGTGGATCCTCCTGAAAATGGTCGGGGGGCAGCCAGTGGTCTTCCGGGCCGACGAACTGTTCAAAATAGAGCCAGGTGCGGCGAGCCAGGCGGCGCAACTGTCGGCGTTGATCGGCGGAAAGCGGGGCCGGCTCGTGGACTATGGGGCGACTGATCCAATAGGCGATCTGGGGCGAGGCCAGCCAGGCCAGCAGCAGCGGCGCGGCGACGAGCAAGGCTGCCGGGTTGATCAGTACCACCAGGCAGGCCAGCGCCAGGGTCAGCAGTGGCGCGGCACCCATCCGTCTCCAGAGTGTCCCTATTTTCGATTCCCGGCCAAACAGGCGGATGGTATGCGCGGCCGTGGTCCATTGCAACAATCGCTTGCGGGTGATGATCAGGCGGACCAGGGTGGCCGCGATAGCATCTATTATGATCAGGGTCGCGTAGGGAAGGAAGACCAATGCCAGCAGCCAATGGATGACGCCTCGCACTAACTGCGTGGTCCCTCCTGACACTCTCCCCACCAATCTCTGAGCCACCCCGGTTACCGTGCCGGTGATGAGCGGCACGGCGAGCGCCAGCAGTCCTGCCAGCGTCCACACCAACGCCGAACCGGGCAGCCACAGCCAGCCAGCGATCAGCAAGACCAGCAGCGCCGGCATCAACAAGCTACGGCGCAGATTGTCCAGGATCTTCCAGCGATCGGGCACCGAGAGATCATTGGGCATCGTTCCGCCGTCCGCGCGGGGCACCCTGGGCAGCAACCAGGGCAGCAGTTGCCAGTCCCCGCGCACCCAACGGTGCAACCGGCCCGTGTAGGCGAGATAGTGGGTGGGATAATCCTCAAACAGGATCACGTCGGTCACCAGCCCGGCGCGCCCGTGGATTCCTTCGAACAAGTCGTGGCTGAGCAAGGCGTTGTCGGGTACACGTCCGGCCAGGCTGCGCTCGAAAGCGGCCACGTCGTAGATTCCCTTGCCGGCGTAGATTCCTTCACCGAATAGGTCCTGGTACACGTCGGATACGGCTCGAGTGTACAGATCCAGCCCGGTATCCCCGGAGAAAATCCGCGCGAACGGCGACTGGCCAGCGCTGGTTGGCTTGATCTCCACCCGTGGTTGGAGCACGGTGTACCCGGCGACCACGGTGCCGCTTTCGGGATCAAATTCGGCCTGGTTCAGTGGATGCGCCAGGGTAGCGATGAGACGTCGCGCACTGTCCAGGGGCAGAACGGTATCTGCATCCAGGGTGATGACGTACTTGATCTCTGGCAGAACCTCCAGGTCTCCTATTTGTACGTCGTAGGAGGTCTCCTCGCTTCCACCCTTCGACGGGCTCAGGGCACCGCCAAGCAATCGATTGAGCTCTACTAACTTGCCCCGTTTGCGCTCCCAGGCCATCCAGCAGTCCTCGCCTGGGTTCCACTGGCGGTGGCGGTGGAAGAGATAGAAGGGCCTGTAAGATTCCTGGCCGTACTTCTCGTTGAGGGCTTCGATACTGTGCCGGCCATGCTCAAGCAGGGCCTCGTCCTCCGGCATGTGCTTCTCTGGTGCATCGGCAAAATCGGTGAGCAGGGCGAAGTGCAAGTGTGGGTCGGCGTTGCCCAGGTAGTGGAGTTCCAGTTGCCGCACCAGGAATTCGACGTCGCTTTCGCGGGACACCAGGCCGGGAATAACCACCATGGTGCGATAGCCGGATGGGATACCTTCTTGAAAGTCCAGCCGGGGCAGCACCCGGGGCGGCACGGTGTGGGTAACGAGCCAATTGACCAGGTGGACGGATACGGCCGAAGCAGGTAACAAGATCAGCAACCCCGCTCCCACTAATTGAACAGGCGTCCCACCGGCAGCAGAGGCGTAGCGCATCAGACCGAGCACGATGACCAGGGTAAGCGAGGCGATGCTGCCCAGATACACCAGAGTAGGATGGCCGAGCAGCCAGCGACGCAGACGCACACCCCACCGGGCACGGTAGCCCAGTCGGGCCTCAAGTTGGGCACGGCCCGCATCCAGGAGGTAGAAACCGACGTGGGTGGTACGGGAAGGCCTTTCTTCTTCAGGTTCGGGTGGAGATTGCGCCCCTTCAGCTAGACGAATTGCTTCCTGGGCGACTTCTTCCTCGTCCCGACCCGTCGCCAGGGCCAGTTCCTCGATCACTCCGCGATAGCGGTCGCGCGTCTCAAAGTCCATGCGGGCGTAGACGGCCGCCGGGTCGGAGCGCAGAATCTCCTCCACCCGGCTGACGCTCTCAAAGAACGCCATCCAATCCTGGGTTGCCAGCGTGCGCAGGCTGAGGATACAATTGGCGACGACAGCCTCGTCCGCCCGATCACCGGGTGAGGACCCAGCAAGCGGAACATCCTCGTCACGTTCTGTCTGTATGCCGGTGACGCGGGCGACCGCCTCAGTCAGATTTTCCAGGATTCCCAGGCGCAGCATGGTCGGCAGCGCCCACAACTCGCCCATCGTCAGCGGTGTGACCTGTTGATAGGCCTGAACAAAGCACGTCACCCTGTCGAGGTCGAGCTGATCCTCGCAGTACCCCGTAATCTCCCGCACCAGTGCATGAATGCGAGGGTAGCCTTCCAAGGGGGATGTGTCAAGCTTGGGCAACCGGCGATAGTAGCCTTCCGGCATATCCTCGCGGATTTGGCGCAACGCCTGTTGCACCACGTAGAAGTTGTCCAGCATCCATTGGCCCGCGTAAGAGAGGGCAATCTGCGCCTCGGATGCCCCTGCAAAATACTGGTAGGCATCGCGCAAAAGCGCCTCCTGCTCCCGGAGACGGTCTAAAAGCAGGGGCCCGCGGCTAGAGCCGCGAGTAACGGTGTGGCTCTCGGCCAGTTGACGCGCCCGGCTCTCTAATTGATCCGGCCTCAGTGCATTATTGGGTCGGGTCTCAGACATACGCTAGTGCCCCTTGTACTCTGTTGCGGCCGCTTCGGCCCGAGTGCGCTCAACTTCGTGTGGAGGGAGGTCCTGCACGATCAGCAGCGGGGTGGTGCCATAGGCGATGAAATTGACGACCAAATTGCCATAAGGCCATTTGGTCCCGCCAGTATAGCCGTGAGCGCTCAACACCACCAAGTCAATATTCTCTTGGTCCACCAAGTCATGCAGCGTTGCTGCGACGTCGTCACCGACAAGCAAACGGGTCCGGACGTCGGAAGACAGGCGAGACTGAAACTGCTCCAAGTACCTGACTGCTTCCAACTGGTTGAGCTCTGTGATCCGGTTCGCCAGTTCGACTTCTTCCTGTGTGAGGGGTGCGCGACGGGGCATCTCCGGCCTGGATACCACGTTTACCAGCAGCAGTTCGGACTTATGGAAGCGGGCCAGAGTGGTAGCCGGCGGCAAGACGCACTCGGCCCGTTGCGAGCAATCCAGCGGAACCAGCAGCCGCCGGTAGTGCAAGCCTGTCAGGTCGCGGGTAGTCGGCTCATAGGCCCTCACGATCATCGTCGGCACATGGGCGCGCAGGATGATTTTCTGAACAACGCTGCTGACGTTCCAACCGCTCAAGCCGCTCCGCCCGTGGCTGCTGAGAACAATCAGGTTGACGTCGTGGCCATGCGCGAACTCGATGATGCGCTCCGCCGCATGCCCCTCCACAAGCGTGTTCTCCGTTTGCAGGCCGGCTTCTTGCAGGCGGGGGGTCAACCCGTCCAGGTAGGCCCCAGCTTCGGCTTTGCTGATGTGCCAGTCCAACGGATCAATGGGCCGGATTCGGTTGGCAGCATGGGGCGGCTCCAACACTCGCAGTAGCGTGATCCGGGCCCCAAAGGCCTGGGCTACCGCCACGGAGTGAGGCAATACACACTCAGCGAGCGAAGATCCGTCCAAAGGAACGAGTACATGATTGAACATAGTTCCTTCTCCTTTCCTTAAGCCAATGGAAACAATTACCTGTCACACCTTCGGCCTTGGCCACGCCTCGGCTCCGGCGGCACGTGAGGTGTCTCTCGTTAAAGTATGTGGACCAAGGCAGACTCAATATAGCACAGCCTCGTGTGGAAGTCAAGGTAAAGGAGCCTTGACTTTATCCACATCTCTTGGACGACATCGGGAACCTGTAGCAAGGGGTCCAGTTGGCCGTAGAATTTCAGGAGAGCCAGCGCGTTGATACAGGCCAGCTACGTCTGCCATCCCCTCACTACCAGATAGGGGCCATTCTTTGTTCTCCCCCTCAGTTGAGGTGCGATCCCGCTCAAGGGCAATGGCAGAACGTCAGAACTTCGACCCGCACCTGATATTTCTCGCTCAGGAGATCACTGGCCAATATATCATCGTGGACGGTGATCACGGCGGCACCGCACCACGAGGCGGGCACGTCAGCGCATCTCTCCATATCCACGATCCATTCCATCTTGAAGTCGGCAGACATGTAATTGCCCTGGGATACTACCTGCTTGCCCTTCAGGTCAATGAAGGCAACAGTCACGTAGAAAGTATCGTTCTGCTCCCATGGGCCAGCTTTTGTGATCCTGAACTTCGAGGAACATCCTGAGTTTTCCTCTCCCGTCGCTCCCCATCGCCTTGCCACAGGGCCGAGGACAACTTTACTGCCTACCAATACTATTGGCATGACTATTGACGTAATCGTCGGCGTGAGGATGGGGTTGCTAGCATCTATGGATTCTTCGAGAATCTCTTCGGCCATATCAGAGAACGGCATAAAATCCTCGACGATTTCCCCCGCCTCAAGTGCGGATTCAACCTGCTTTTGAAGAGAATCAGGCAACTCCAGTTTTTCGGTATCCGTAAGTACAGTTTGAGCAGTTGCGTCCATCAAGCCCAGGGCCTCATTCAGTTCAGGCACGAACTTCATGGCATCTTCTATGTTGCTAGTCTCTTTGGTGCCCGAAAGCATAGTCTGAACAGTTTTGTTCAGCGAGTCAACGAGTTCGCGTAGTTCGGTCACGAATTCCGTGGCAGCCTCCAGGTCGCCAGTTTCGATAGCTGTACATGCTGTGCTGACCAGCAAGAGGCATATCAATAGACTCCCCACAAATAGGCTTTTCACTTTTCTATCCCCCTCGTATGAGTTGTACAAAAAAGTAGTTGTGTGAAATTATTTGCGGAATAAGCGAGGCCATGGCTTGGTTCTACGAGCAAAACTCTCATCCCAGCTCCGTAGCTCGCTACAATGACGATATCGGACATTCTTTCGCCCCCTTAATTAATCCCTCGAAAAAGCGGGACAGGGCTAGACCTTCCCTATGGCATTGGCATAACCAGCAATAGCCCTGCACCCATGAGAATCACTAACGAGGCCAGGATCAATATCAGCAGGGCAAGTGATTCAGTGTCTTTGAAGATGGATCTTGGCGTCTCTTTCTCAGCTCGCTTCACTGGTGTTGGAACCTTCTCGGTTTGCATCTCAACCTCCTGTGTAGTAGTTGGAACCTTCTCGGTTTGCATCTCAACCTCCTGTGTAGTAGTTGGAACCTTCTTGGTTTGCATCTCGACCTTCCTGTGTAGTAGATAGATTCGGGACAGTGCCCCAGCCTCGCTAACGGGGGCCGCGAGGCAGGCCCATCCGACTTGCGCATTTGCCCCTATGGGGCTATATCTGGAATTGCTTGGGCGTAGACCTGGGGGTCTGTGCCCTTTTCCTCTTGTCCAACATCGCCGGCCTTCTGGCGAGGTGCTGCGGGGTAGAACAACCAGAGACGAGAGTTCCGAGACGACGAGCTTAGTCGCTCCAGCTATCAGCCCAGAGCAGGGATCTCACCCGGGTCACCAACTCTTCGGCTTTAACCGGCTTAAATACATAGTCGTCGGTCCCACTCTCGAACCCGTCCTTTTGTGCTCTGCTTCCTGTCCTGGCGGTAAGCATAAGCACCGGTATGGCGGCGGTATCCGGGTCGCTTCGCAGGCGGCGGCAAACCTCGTATCCGTCAATACTGGGCATCATAACATCCAGGATGACGAGGGCTGGCTTTTCTTCCTGCACCTTGTGTAACGCATCCCAGCCATCACACGCAGTGAGCGTCTTGAACCCCTCTCTACGTAAAACGATTTCGATGAGCTGCGCCGCGTCGGGGTCGTCCTCAACGATCAGAATGTACCCTTCAGGACTCATTGCTTTTCGCTCCCCTTTCGTCGCTGACTGATTCGGTTGCCTTCACAGGCAAAGTGAAGCAGAACGTTGCTCCGTAGCCCAGCTTGCTCTCCACCCAGATGCGGCCGCCGTGAGCTGCGACCGCCAGCTTGCAGAAGGCCAGCCCCAGCCCCCTCCCTTTGGAGTCGGCAGCAATCTCCAGGCGGAAGAAGCGATCGAAGATATGATCGCGTTGCTCCGGTGGGATACCAGGGCCGTCGTCGGAGACGGCGAACAGCACGCTATCACCTGCCTGCTCGATCCTGAGCTCGATGTGCCCCTCTGTTGGTGTAAACTTGATGGCATTGTCCAACAAGTTGTTCAACACGCGGAAGATCAGCCCGCGGTCGGCCGGTACGTCAGGTACACCTGGGGCGACCTGCACCTCGAGGCTCTGCTTGCGGCTCAACGCCGAGGGTTGCATCTGCTCTGCCATCTCCTCCACCAACTCTCGCGGGTTGACAGGCGCCTTGGTCAACTCGACCTCGGCTGCCTCCAAGTGTCGCAGATCAAGCACCGAATCAACCAGGCGAAAGAGTTGCTCGCAGCCACGGGTGGCGACGGCCAGCAGTTGCGGCATCGGCAGCGTCTCGTCCCCCCCCACGATGGCGTCACGCATCAGTCCCAGGCTGCTCGCGATGTTGCTCAGCGGATTGCGCAGGTCGTGGACCATCATATCGGTCAGGTCATCGCGCATCTGGGTCGCCACTACGCGCTCGGTGATGTCCTGCACAATGACCACTGTGGAACCGATTGCCGCCCTCTCCTCCCAATCCTTCGACGGTCGGAGCCGTAGGAGGACGTGACGTTTCAAGATCTCGTCATAGGCTTCGTATTGGGCAGGCTGACCCCGAATCGCCTCCTCCCACGCCCGTTTCCAGAAGGAGTTGAGATAGCAGGAAGAATCTGCACAGTCAGGGTGGAGAAGCTCATGGAACTCCTGGCCTTTCACATCCGCAACCCGCCCCAGGTTCCAGGTCTCCACCGTCCGGTTGGCCCGCATGATGCGCCCTCGATCGTCCACCAGGCAAATAAGCTCGGGGAGCGAATCGGCCGTGGACTCCCACTCCTGCTTGGCCTGCTCTATCTTCTCCAGGAGTTCTGTGAGCGCTTCCTCCGCCCGCTTGCGCTCGGTGATGTCTGCGAAGGTGCCGACGACTCCCCCAAGCTTGCCGGCCTCGTCTATGAGCGGTGCAGCGCTGACATTGATCCAGGAGATGGAGCCGTCCGGGCGCTTGGTGCCCATTACTGTATCCGTCACCGGACGCTTTTCCCTCATCGCACGAGGACCGGCCATCTCCTCCGGCGGCATCGACGTTCCATCAGGGCGGAGGATCTCCCACTCTGGACTAACGTAACTGCGACCTTCAATTTCAGAACGCTTGAGCCCCAGGATACGCTCTGCCGCAAGGTTAGCTTGGACGATCTGACCATCGGGGGCAATCAAAATCACGCCCTCATCCATCGTTTCGAACAGACTCCGAAGGCGCTCTTCACTTTCCCGCAGCGCCTCCTCCGCCAGCTTGCGCTCGGTGTCCACCGCTTCCAACTCGGCAATCCGTTGGCGCAATTCTACTAATTCAGCTGATTCTCTGTCTTCCGGGGGAAATTCTCGATTGCACATGCTACCTCCAAGTGTACTCCGAAGTATAGAACATGGATGCGATTACCACAAAGTGCTGGAGCATCTAACCACAGTTTCTCACGAGAACCGGTCAGGTTGAAAGACTACTAAGCCAGAGCAAGGCTTTCACCCGATCCAACAGTTCCTCTGACGTGACCGGTTTACTCAAGAACTCTACAGCCCCAGCCTCGAAACCCTCTATCCGTTCCTGGATACGAGCATCAATGGTCTCGTCATCTATATTGGGGTCATCGGTTTGTCCCTTGACGGTGAGCAGGAGAATGGATATGGCAGCGGTATCTGGGTCGCTTTGCAGACGACGGCAGACCTCGTACCCGTCCATTTCGGGCATGATGATGTCCAGGATGATGAGATTGGGCTTTTTCTCCTGGGCCTTCCGGAGCCCCTCCAGGCCATCGAAGGCGGTGAGGACCTCGTAGCCTTCTTTCTCTAAAATGCGTTGGACAATCTTCACCATCCGCTCACGGTCATCAATGACAAGGATACGTGCTTTGGAACTCATCGCCAGCCTCCCTCGTGTTCATTAG
>JACKQG010005154.1_pt1 | contig 14611 bp, 2 predicted proteins | sample 8237621 | NCBI WGS metagenome assembly JACKQG01 (sample SAMN15677084, study PRJNA649215) | marine metagenome | biome: marine; feature: Black Sea; material: saline water; isolation source: suspended particulate matter (SPM) from the Black Sea western gyre | collected 2013-06-09/2013-06-10 | depth... | reverse complement strand
CGGAATTCATAACCATCTAAAACAGTTGCAAGGAAGAAGCCATCCAGATTAGTGCCAATAGCAATCACTAATCCCACAAATAAACCGATCAGGGCACCAATGCCCGTTCTTTTTAACCAATCAGGCATGACGTCCCCTAATTAATTGTATGTTTAAATATTATTCCGGTCCGTCTAATTCTTTATTCCACTGGACAAATTCATCTTCGGCGTCAACAGTCTGATCGAATTTAAACATATTATATTTACCATCCTTCCGCACATTGATCTGCATTCCTTCAACCAGCGTGATCCAATCTTCCAGACTGACTTCATAGGGACCGGGTACTTCGGTGGGTGCTTGAATTTCCTGCACCGGACCTAATTTGAACTTGGGCTTACCCTCGGGCTTGGTTTCCTGTTGTTCCTGCTCCATATTCGATGGTTGATTCACATCGACCTTGCCTTCATAAACCAGCACGGAACTTTCATCCTCCCCAGCCTCAGTACGATAAACGGTACCACGGATCGCGGCAACTGCGGTAGGAGTACGAATGGAAACATTTTTCTTTTCCCCGAAGGCCGCCTTGGCAGATACCCAGGCATTACCTTTTTTCAGTGTGGCATTAAAATTCTTTACCATGGGTTTTACATTGGCTTCAGTCAGGACTAGGTCAGAATTCTCTCCAATCCGTACCTTTCCCCCGCCGGTGAGGGTAATCTCACAGCGGGATTTGGCGGCGGTACGAATCTGGTCATTCACATTGAGGGCCTGGCGGGGCATGGCACGGGACCAGTCTTCGGAACCGGCTATCAGTACTTCCACTTTACCGAGGGGAAGGGTGATTTTACCAAATTCGGCGGCCAGGCTTACCTGGGAAAACAAAATGAATGGAATAATTAAAGTAATCAGTGAAATTTTTGCGGATTGTTTCACGGCGAGCCCCATTAATTAATTTTATTAATTATCGTTGATCCAAATTTAACATAACCAGCCCAAATAACCACAGCAGGTCGTGACAAATTATCTCCGGATAATGATGTGCCAGGCACTTAACAAGTGCCTGGCACATTCGTCATATATTTAAAGATCGTTTATTTCACCAGAATCATTTTCTTGGTCGAATTCAGCAGCACTTTACCGCTGGGCGATTTTATGCGACTGGCATAAAAGTAAATTCCACTGGCTACTCGCCGACCCTGATCGTTCTTACCGGCCCAGATATAGTTGTAATAGCCGGCGGGTAGATATTCATCGCGGGCCAGCGTGGTTACCACCTCGCCCAGGAGGTTGTAAATCACCAGATCAACCAAAGCGTCATCCTCGATTGATACCAGAATGGTAGTCTTAGGATTGAACGGGTTGGGGAAGTTCTGGCTGAGGCTGTAGGATTCGGGATAGAGCGCCACACCAGCATTATTAGCATTCACAAAGTCCTCGGTACCGGCTACCAAACGCAGTTTGCGGGTACTGTTGGCACTGCCAATGGCATAGTAGTAATCGGGACGGCCACGGAGATTCTGGGCCGTACCGATCGATTTATCAATCAGGAAGATGTCATAATCCTCCGGCAGATCCTCCAAACCAGCGAAATTCAGGTAGACATTGTATTTCACATCCGAAGCCACCACTTCCATATCCCAGAAGCTACCTTCGGGATTGACAGACTTGATGTCGGTAGTGTAGATATCGCTGTTGGTGGGCCAGTCGCGATTGTCGATCCGCAGGGAGACACCCCCGGGGAGGACCGGTGGTTCAAAGCTATCCAGCGGATCGTAGGTATCCTGGGCCCGATGAAGCACACCGACCCGGTTACGCAGGTCGCGGGCATAGCCATTTTGAGCAGTAATGTCAATCAGCCATTCACCATCTTGCAGAGAAGCAATATTATTATCCAGTATCTTAGCCATTCCGCCATTCGCTTTTCGCGGATTGATATACAGGGTTCCGCCGGAAGCGGACTTATAGATGTATCCCCGCCAGGGATCCAGCCGCGTAGCTGCTTTCCATTCCCCATCCCAGGTATAGAAATTGGCATTGCCTTGCATGGAAACACTATCCTGGTCATAAACATTCGGTAATGGAATATCAAAATCAAACGGATTACCCAGGAATTTCCAATCACCAGCCGGCAAGCTGATTGAGAAAGGCTGATCGGTTTCAACCGAACGAGTCAGACCGGTGGAAATATTCTTTCCGGCATCCTTGACGATCAGGAAATAACCGACCCCCGGATTAATAGCGGTGATACTGGCAAATTCAATCCAATCACCGGCACCGTAAGTAAAGAATTTCCATTTGGTGTTATCGTAGGCACCCCAATTGGAAGCCTGCTGATTGACCAGAATATCGGTCGGTGTATTATTGGCCGCAGTACCTGGGAAGGATACCAGTTGATACGAACTGACCGAAGTGCCATTCGGCACACCGGTCGGCCATATCTTGGTACTGGATAAACCCGGGCTGGCAACACTGATCTCAATCGAGTAAAAGCCAGCCGCTGGTTTGCGCCTGATATTTCCAGCTACATCTTCGGCCTCCAAATAGTATTCCATACCGACTGAAGTGACGAACGAACCGGCTATCTGGTAGGTATTCAGGGTCCGCATATCGACCGGGGACTGCCAGGTCATTTCGCCGCCTTTTCGGTAATACAGTTCGGCACGGGCGATTCCCGAAGCTGGATCAGCGAATGAAGCAGTGATCGCCACCGCTGAATTGACCGAGCCTTCCAGCGTCTGGTTGTGGGTAATCTCCGGGAGTGTGAAGTCGACGTCGAAACTTATCTGACCACCCGTCATTTCAGTCTCATTGTAGGCGCTATCTACGGCAAATACTGTCAAAGTATGGCTGGTTTCAGTCAATGAAACCGGTGCTGCCAGCGTATCCACAGCCGGATCGACCTGGTAATCAGTTCCATCCAGAACAACGCGATAATAGCGCAATCCAGCCGTACCATCGGCAGAGGAACCCCATTCAATTACCGGATCAGCAATCATTAACCAACTGCCACCACTGGGAAAGACCAGGCTGAAATTATCCGGGGCCACATTGTCCCACTTTGCTACCAGGCTGTCGATATTTGCAATATCCTCATTGGCCGCATTATCCTCCAACCAGACGCCAATTGTCGAGATTCCGTTATCGAACAAGGCAATATCTGCGACTGAACTGATCCCCTGACCTGCCTGATAATAATAAGTATTCATATCGATAACATAATGGGCGCCTGCCACACCGGAATGTTCCGTAGGATTGGTCCAGGTCAGGTCAAAACTGTTAGTGGGAGTCCACACTGCCGGGGTAATCGCCAAATCGGTCACTGCCGCCGGCGCAATGACATCCTGAACTATGTAGGTCAGATGTTTATCGGCATGATTGGCGTCGAACACCGAAGTAACCACAATGTCAAAATCAATTTGGGACAGCCAGGGTGCGTCTGAATTAGCCGTCAGCACCAGCTCCGCTTTACCGTCAGTGGTAACATTATCCTGCTCATCGATATTATAGTTCGCAGGAGTGCTGGCATTCCAGTTGACGGCACTGTCATCGGAAACCAGATTACCAAATTGATCGGTCACCTCAATTTCGATCGAATCGGTTTGGCCCTGGACAACGTAAGTCGTGTCCATTACTTCAGGTGTAATCGTAACAGGCGCGCCCGCTAATACGGTAATCACATCAGTCGTATCATCAAGCTGAAAATCCGTTCGCGATCCGGCGGACAAGGCCGATAGCGCTGTTTCCGGCATTGCACTGAAAGCCATTTTCCCGGTTGAAGCGGCTGGCAGCGCTTTGAATACGGATTCACCACCAATGGAACGGCTGAAGGTATAGCCACCGACGTTTTCAACCCAAATCCGTACCCGATATTCGCTGCCAGACAGGGTGCTGGTTGTCAGTGTGTTGGTAGCAATTCCATCCACGTCGGTCAGGGTAGTGTCAAGTTCCTGTCCATTTATCAGGCTACCACCGGAACCTTCGATGATCGACCAGTAAACCGGGACGGCATCCAGGACATTCTCGAAGGTGTCGATAATTGTCAAGGCTAGCGGCACAATGTTCGCATCGGCCACCGGTGTCCGTTCGTAGGCATCATCAACCGCCAGGTTATAAGGATTGTCGGTCACTATAACCACATTGCTGCTAGAAATAAAGGCTGCTCCGGACTGGGCTTTCACCGTCACCGTGGTACCCAAAGCAGCCGTTGGATCGGTGCTCAGGATATTAGTGGCAATCCCATCAGTGGTAACGGTAGTATTCTGATCCAGGGCGAACCCGGTGGTTACCGCTCCTTCAATTGTCCAGTCGACAACCGTATCGTCAGCTACCAGATTTCCGAATTGATCGGTCACCGTTACCGCTATGGGCAGGGCTTCAAGCTGAGTTAGCACAGTGTCGGTTGTCAGATCAATAGCCAGCGCAGCGGACACACCGGGAATAATCCGGATCACGTTGGTAGTGTCATTCAGATCGTAGATGGCCTCACGGTCCCAGTTATCGGGAAAGACCGGCTGACCGATATTCACCGGCAGTATGATCTGTCGCGTTGAGACACTGCCTTTCTTACCGGTAGTGGTAACAATGCCAGCAACCCGGATCGCATCGGCATTCGCCTGACGACCAAGGGCAGCAACCAGAGCTTGTTCATTAATCCAGGCTTCCACCCAATATTCGTACCCGGTGACTGTACCGGTGGTAAGATCCACCACCGCCAATCCGGCGGCGTTGGTGGGGGTAATGCTGTTACTCAAAGCACCGTCCGAACTACTTTCAGCAGTTATCAGCCAGCTGACATCGACACCTTCCAGAAGATTGTCAAAAGTATCGATCATCGTGGCCGTAATCGTGATCGAAGCAACATCCGCAGATAGCGGTATCGGTGCAGCCGTTAGACTTTCGGGCATACTCAGATTATAGATATCGTCTGGTACGATTGTTATTGTCTCCGAAAGTACCGTCACGCCGTTGCTCTCGGCCTGAACCCGGACAACATTACCGACCGCCAATTCGGTATTCGGATCAGTCATTAAATCTACATTAGCAACACCATTAACGGTAGTTGTCGCGGCAGATTCAAGTACAAAACCGGCTGTTACCGGTACAACCGTCCAGTTGACTGTTTCGCCATCACTGACCAGGTTATCAAACTGGTCAAATACACTGACTGCCAAAGTCAGGGTATCCAACTGGGTCAGGATTGAGTCGTGAGCAGCGGCGAACAGGCTGTCCGGCACACCGGGTACAACCTGGAACGACCCGGAAACTCCGCTGGCACCGTCAGAAGTTACGGTAAAAGAATTCAGATCGCCGGCTACTGTACTGGTGAAAAAAGTATTCGACCAACTGCCTTCCAGATCGGTCGTATCAGTAGTAGCTGACAGGAGTGAGCCATTAACTCCGGGAGTCCAATTGATCAAAGCATTGGTCTTGAAATTACCAAACTCATTCAGCATTTGTGCGGTAACCGTCAAGCCAACTGTAGCACTGGTATCGGGGCTGACATTAACCGTATCACCAAGGGCTGGGTACAGCACCGTGGCTGTATTCGTAGCATAAGCTGATTGATCGTGATAAAAGGCGCCCGCATCGGAATAGGTGAAGTCCGGATCAATATTGGTCGCGGCTTCGGCCACACCAACATCAATCGCCGATGAGGTAGGCAGTAATTCAAATACACTATCGGGATCCACAAAATGTGCCGTCGGATTATTGACAAATGAACCTGTGCTATCAATCGTACCCAAGGTTTCTCCTTCCAGAATCGAATAATTCAAGATAACCGTACCACCGTTCGTTACCTGCAAAGAAATGGGATTACCGTTCCCGGCAATAGTAACGTGTTCTAAAGATGCATTACCGCTAACGGTTACCGGAATACTATCCGGATCGACATCGGTGACGAGTAAATACGAATAAACCGGGTCAGTACGGTTGGTAGTACCACCCGGGAGTTTGATTCCACCAAACCGGTCTCCGGGATACAGACACTGGAACCGGATCGGCACACCCGGCAGACCGAACGCATCCAGAGTTCCATCGATGGTTAATAAAACACCATCACCAAGATAAAGTGTACCACCCGGTTCGATGATCAGTGAGTCATTTTCATCAATAGTTAAATCGGTATTAACGATTATGGTAGTGTCACCGCTAACCACCACATTATTACCATCGGTATTACCACCCACAAAGGTGCGGAAGAGCGGTAAAGCACCCATGTCCCTTACGGTACTGTCCGGATCAAAGGTATCGGTGGAATCACCTGTATCAACGCAGGGACTGAGCAATTGTAACTCATAATCTCCATTAGCCGCATCCACAAACAGGGGATCGGTATCGATATTACCATCGGTCATCAATCCGGCACCCGTCACATCGGAATAAGTAGCAGTGATTGTACCACTATTTGAACCACCGGTATTGGCAGACAGGATTGTGTTGCGTACCTCAACCGTGGCAGTAGAATTATTGATAATTCCGGTACCTCCATTGCCGGCAATTGTATTATTCACAACTGCCAGGCTGCCGATGGTAACTGCATCCACGATAATTCCATCACCTGTGTTATCGGTGATCAGACAATATTCAATCGTGGGATTGCCACCATCAATGTATACACCACCGTCGTTACCCTTCAGCCACAGATTTTGTAGGTTAGGCGAACTAGCATCGATCCTGATAGCGACCTTGTCGGTGGGTGCACCAGTGATGATCAGATCGCGAACGACAGTATTACTGGTAAAACCATCACCGATCCGCAATACCGGTCCAAGGCCGTCACCATCGATTATTGTCCCATCGCCAGCTCCGCTTAAAACAATATCATAATCACGCAGGTTGGCCGTTCCCAGATAGGTACCTTCACTGATCCAAACCGTATCATTGGTAAGGGCAAAATTGATACCACCCTGGACACTGGCAAAAGGTATGTCTGAGCTGCCGGTTCCATTCAAGTCATTACCAAGTGTCGCATCAACATACCAGTCCGGTCCGGTATGGTCGGTTAGGTAGGGATAGACACCAATATCGGTAATAGTACCATCATCATCGACAACAGTGGGATCACCGGCGTTTACCAGCAATGAGTAAGCCATTAGTTGATAATCGCCAACAGCCTGGAAGTCCGGCTCATCAACTATATTTCCGGTCCCAGAACTATCTGTGCGCGAATAATCGATACTTATTGTGCTGCCACCCACTAGCGAATAATGGTCGCCGGTATTCCAGAAAATGGAATTGGCCACCTGCACAAAAGATGTGTCCGCGGCCAGGATTGCATCGCCGGTATTATCGGCAAAAGTCACGTGGTCCAATATTGGCATTGAATGAACTGACTGCAGCACAGTCGCACCACTGCCACCGGTGAATTCCAGATAACTCAGTTCGGGAGCACTGTTCGCGGCAATATCAATTGATACTACACTGCCACTGAATTTTAAATTGGATATTCGAGGTGATTCACCACGCTTTATTGATAAACGTCCAGTAACAACCGTTTCATAGACTGTACCATCACCACGGATTATCAGGTCTTTACCCCAGGTATCCATATCCTGGTCATAGGTGCCAGCTAGCAGTATCACGTTATCATTCCAGATACCATAATCAGCTGCCCGCTGTAGGGTTGCAAATGGTAATCCCTGGGTGCCGGGGTCAGTGTCAAGGCCCGTGGTTGACACATACCAGTCCACGCTGGTATAGACAGTTGTGTCGGGGGCCGCCAAAGTGTTCTCAAAAGCGCCAATATCAGGCCAGGTCGTATCGGAGACAGAACGGATATTCCCTTCAATGTCGAAGTCTACAAAGCTGCTGGTATCCGCCCAACCGATAGCCAGTGACCAGTCTTCCAGATGGAAATCGCCATTCGGGCCATCTTCGAAGCACGGACGGCCATTGTAGTTGTTGTCACCGTCATAACCGCCCATGATATTGGAATGGCGTACCTCTGCTACTCCAGTCCCAACAGTTGCGATTTCGGGTGGATCCGGATGGTTATACCAGAGGATCGAATTTTCCACCAGAAGATAGCCGTCTTCCACCGTTATGGCCGCCTGATCCATGGCTCCGTTCCCCACGATCGTACAGTGGTTGAAACCCAGATCGCCACCCAGAGAGTAGACCGCTCCACCAGCCTGGGAATGATTGTCCCTGAATACACAGTTAATAAACTGTGAGTATGAATTATTCGCAGCAACGGCCCCACCCGGACCGTTAGGGGCCACGTTATTCTCAAAGATCATATTCACGAATGACGGGGAGGAATCTTCCAGGTATACCGCTCCACCACCGTCGGGAAAATCACCATTGCGAATAGTAAATCCCTGGACGATAGCTTCTTCACCTTCATTACTGCTGAACTCAAACGCCCTTCCCTGTTGCTCGCAGTCAATGATGGTGGTATCTGGACCATCAGACGAACGTAACACTAGCGGTAATCCGCCAAAGTCCAGGTCGCGGTTTCCCATTCCAAGGTAGGTTCCAGAACCGACCTCGACGGTGTCAAATTCATTGGCTTCCATAATACCGCGACCGATTGTTTTAAAGGGAAATGTTAATCCATCCCCGGTAAGATCATTACCGGTAATGGACACCTGATAGACGAAGTATTTCTGTACTTCACGTTCATGTTCGATAGGACCAATATCGGGCAGGGTGCCTTCCGGTTGGGGGCGATCGTTGTTTAGATAATCTCTTACCGGTACAGTCTCATCCTGGACGGTGAAATGATTAAAATAGGTTTCCAAACCGCGACCGATGGCACCGGAATATTCTGAGAGTGAAAAGTCATTTGCCGTAGGGTCAACGATCATTGGATCGTAGAAATAATTTTCACCCAGATTCCAGACCGGAGATCCTTCTTGGAGAATACAATGGTCAACTATGGAAGCATCGTTGATATCATTGCTGAAACTGGGATTCTGAGTATTATCCCAGAAAATAGAATTAAAGATTCCCATGTATGCGTTGGGACTATAGCGCATTACACCGCCCGGACCACTTTCCGCGCTGTTCTCTAAGAACAGGGAATGAATAATTTGTAAAGAAGACTGATCATCGTTGAGAGTGATGGCGCCCCCTTCACAGCCGGCGTAATTATCATAGAAAATGCTATTCTTTATATCGGCTGTGCCGTGGCCTAGGTCTATGGCGCCTCCGCTACAGGAGGCTGAGTTACTTTCGAACAGAACTCTCCGAGCACGGAGGTTGCCTGCACTGAAAAGTTCTATGGCGCCGCCATTATTACTATTATTATTACGAAATACGCAATTCTTGACCATCAATTGACTATCATCAGAAATATGAACAACCCCCTCACTGCCATTTTGAAACGTCAATCCGATTAATTCAGAGCCTAAAGACTCTCCATTGTATACTAATAGAAAAAGCCCTTCATTATTAATATCAATAATCGTCGAATCGGGACCTTTCTCACTAGTTACGATCAGATTACGCGTGGAACCCGGATTGTTGTACTGAAAATCAAGATTTCGGTTCTTGTAATGATTATAGGTTCCGGGCATGAGCAAAATCGTATCGCCATCGGCAGAAATTTCAATCATATCACGGATGTTATTGGCGGGTTCTTCAAAACTTCCTTCACCATTAGTGGATATATCATCAACATACCAGACCGGACCACGATATTCAGGAACAGCCGGTATTATCTCTGAAAATAAACTCTCCAATGTATCGGTATCCAGGGAACTAACCGCAAAGAAGTACTCGGTCTGGTTGGTCAAACCACTGATAGTGTCGGTAGTGACAGCTGCCAGAACTGTATCAACAGGATCAATAACAGTCGAGTCGGTACCCATATAAACTATGTATTGCGTCACATCTGTGGAATCGGAAGCAGTCCAGCTAAGAGCTACTGTGTGGTGCAGTTCTTCTACCGTCAGATTTTTCGGTGGATCCGGATAAGGCGTTGAAGCTAATGCATTTTCGTAAGCACCCAGGTCGGGATTTGAACCGACCGGGTTCGGACGAGGATTGCCACCAATATCAACAACGGGGGCAAAAATATCTACCCCTTCCAGATCTTCGATAGATGCAGCACCAGAACCAATAGCCAGACTTCGACCTGAAAGGACGTAAGTGGTATCAGCAAACATTGGATCCACATCAAGACATTCGTCGCCAAACCACGGCTGATCTATCATGAATTCCAGGATGCAGTTAGAGGTCACATAATTTACGTCATAATCATCTATCCACAACTGCTGGTTAGCAGGATCATTGGCAGCAATAATGCTGTTGAACATAACCAGCGAACCACCATAAATATTAGCCGCCCGGCCTCCCTCATTGTCAGTAATGGTAGAGTTGACAATCTCCACTTTGCCCCAGCTGACAAACAGAGCTGAGCCTTCTTCGGCATTAGAGCTGCTTGAGGCTCTGTTGTCTGCTATAATACTGTTGATCAGAAGTAATTCGTTTTCACCACTGCCATCCATATAGATAGCACCGCCCTCTGCATTTCCATCTGTAGCTACTGCTTCATTGTTCAAGACCCGGCAGCGATTCAATACCAATTTACTGTTACCATGCACGTAGAAAGCACCACCCTGTACAGTCTGCCATTGATCACTTGCCAAATTACTGCTACCACGAATCGTGCAGTCAATAAACCTTCCCATAGCATTATTACCCAACATGATTCCAGTTCCATTAGCAGTACTGTTCTCAATGATGCAATTTTTAAATATAACTGATGATTGCCAGTCTATTCTGATAGCTGAACCATAACCGTCATTCTCACCGCCACTAATAATCGTAAAGCCGATTATCTGCAGCGTTGTATCAGTGCCATGAGAAATATCGAACAGCCGATGAGTGCCTTCACCATCAATCACTGTGGAGTCTGCCCCAGCTGATGACATGAGTACGATGTTCTTCGGGCCTGCCATGTCCTGTCTATAAAAAGTTATTTCCTGATCATCGGAACGGTCATAGATGCCGGGCCGTACCAATACGGTATCGCCTTCAACAGCCATATCAATCGCATCCTGGATCTCACGCAGGGGATCTCCGGAGCTGCCCTCTCCAAAGGAGGAACCATTTTCAGCATCTACATACCACACCGGTCCCATATATTCAGGAATGGCTGATACCATATTCGAAGGCATACTCTCATGCGCCTGAGCATCATCATCCTCCGAAGTAACATGAAAGTAATATTTCTGTTCATTGGTCAGACCGGCTATGGTAGCGGACGTGTTAGTTCGTCCTTCGATTGTGTCAGCCGGTGACAAGGTGACTGAATCGCTACCCATATAGACGTAATAGCGAACTACATCGGCAGAATCAGGCAGACCCCAGGAAAGATTAACAGACTGATCTTTTGGCGTTGCTATTAGATTTTTCGGAGGATCAGGATAAGGCGTTGAAGCTAATGCGTTTTCGTAAGCACCCAGGTCGGGAATGGAACCGCTCGGATCGGGGCGACCATTACCCAGGATGTCAACTGTGGGAGCAGTGTTACCCTGAAAAGTGATAGCACCAATTCCGATCAATGGACTTCCATCAGAAAGAGAATAATCATCATTGTCCGCATCCGTGAAACAGGGATCAATAATGACAGAATTATCATCTACAAACCACGGGAGCGCTGTGCCATTTTGCACATCGTTGTAATCAGCAATGATATCAGCGCCATTATCAGAAACGTTTTCACTGTTACCCCAGATAATTGAATTGAACATGGTGATTTTTTGTTCGGGCCATCCGCTACAGTAGATTCCACCGCCCATAGATTCACCGCTTTGTGAAAAACCAGCAGAGTTATCAGCCAAAGTGCAATTTATAAAACGTACCGTACCACTGACATTTTGAGTACCATTCCAGATGGAAACTGCCAGATATATTCCACCGCCATAGCTACTTTCCCAGCCAGTGCTGCTAACACCGGCATTTGCCTCATTGCCGGCAAACAAACAATTAATAAAATCAGCACGGGCATGAATATTCAGCGCTCCACCGCTTGCTGATTGAAAGGCATTAACCTGATTTCCAGTAAACTGACAGCGGTCAAATAGTAGTGGAGGGCCGGATAGATTATTAAAATTTGCAATAAAAACAGCGCCGGCTGAGCCCTGTCCTTGTGAAGCAACTGTATTGCTGTCAAAATTGCAAACCTTAAAAACAGACATGCTGTTATTGACATAAACCGCTCCACCATTATTATCTGCCGTATTAGCGCTAAAAGTACAGTTGACAATCTGCGGGGAGGCGTTATCAATGTAGATCGAACCACCGTCATTGGATTTACCATTACGCAGCGTAAAACCGATGATCTTGCAGGTTGTATCTTCGCCTGAATAGAAAGTAAAGTGCCTGTCCCAATCTTCAGCATCAAGAATAACTTCTGCTCCGTCAGTTGCTTTAATAACTAAATTTTTACCCCAAGTGTTCAGATCGCGGTTGCTACTACCGGTGTATGTGCCCGACAAAACCATGACCGTATCAGTATTGGCTTTAGCCGAATCGATAGCAATCTGAATCCGGTTAAACGGATCTTTAAAACTTCCCTCACCATTAGTGGATATATCATCAACGTACCAGACCGGACCAGTGTAGCGTGGGATAACAGCAACCTCAAAAGAAGCACTACCTTCGTAACTATCATTGTCCACAGCCGACACACGGTAATAATAAGTAATTTTATTGATCAAACCGGTAGCGGTAAAGGTAGTTGTGTCATGTGTCACCCGCCCGATTGAATCAGTAGAAGCAGGCACGAAATCCTGAGTTGTACTCTGGTAAACAATATAGTGCGAAATATCACTTTCAGGATTGGCGTCCCAGTTGAGAATAACCTGTTGATGTGCCGAAGTTCCTACGAGATTCGCTACTTGAGCAGGATAAGGCGATACAGCAAGACTGTTTTCGTATGCACCGATATCGGGATTTCCGCCACCGCTTCCTGGGCGATCATTTCCAAGGATATCATTAGAAGGAGCATTATTTCCACTAAAACTGGAACTACCTGCACCTATGTTGAAACTGGCATTTGATAACGAATAATCACCATTGGATGCATCTGTAAACATCGGATCAAATTCATGACTATTATTCTCAAACCAGTTAAACTGTTCACCATCTTCTATATTATTATAGTTGGTGGTCATATTTGCACCATTATCTGAAATAATCGGATCTACTTCCGCAGTATTTCCCCAAATGACTGTATTGAACATGACTAATTCTTCATCCCAATCCAGATAAAGAGCTCCACCATATGAATTACTTTGAGCAGCAGGAGCATTTGCATCATTATCTGCAATTGTACAATTGATTATTTTTACTTCACCATGCTGGAAATAAGTTTGCAAATCGATCGCAATTGCCCCACCATGACTGACCCCATTCACAGGATTTGTAGAATTCCCGGAAATAACACAATTAATCAATTCTGCACGAGCACGAATAACCATCGCTCCGCCATTTGCTTCAAATGTACCGGCAGTATTCACTTCATTTTCACGAATGAAACAACGAATGAACTGAACAGGATCCAATCCATTATTATCATATTCCCCAATAAATATTCCACCGCCATAACTGTCATTCCCACCGCCAGTAACGGTATTGGAGTCAATAATACAATCTGTGAATACAGGAGCTCCATTTTGGATATAAACACCTGCCCCATACGCAGCGTCCCAAGAACCAGATTCTGTAGACGTTTCATTATTTATGATAGTGCAATTATCAAATGTAGGTGCAGCAAAGCCTCCATAAACGGCAATACCACCCCCATATCCTATCGTGCTGTTTTCTTCAATCGTACAGTTTTCAAAAATGGGTTCACAATTATTAACATTGATCGCTCCACCTGTCCATCCAAGTGACTCAGTCTCATTGTTTCTAAAAATACAATCTTTAATGGTTGGATCCGTGCCATTACCATCAATAAACATAGATCCACCGTGATCATTTACTGAACCATTCATAAACGTGAATCCAACAATTTGCATAGCATTATCTTCACTAGAATTAATCATGAAATGGCGGTCATTGGTTTGTGCATCCAAAATGGTTGTAGCTGCGCCTGATTCTGATATAATAACCATATTCACACCACCAGGGTCCAGGCCTCTATTTCCATTGCCCTGGTATGTCCCGGCTTTAACCATGACTGTATCACCAGCACTAGCCATTTGAATTCCATTATCAATGGTTAAAAACGGATTATTTTCCGAACCGTCATTATTTGTGTCACTACCATTTGTAGCAACCCACCAGACAGGACCCTTGTAGTAGGGTTTGGTAGAAACGATTTCCGAGGGTTGACTTTCATAATCTACAGTATCAATCGCGTTTACATAATAGTAGTACATGGTTTCGTTAGTAAGACCGGTAATAGTAGAACGGGTGACAAAGCGCCCCATCACGGTGTCGACTGGAGGAGACCAGGGCAAGGCAGCAGTAGAGTCCGTGTTCTGGTAAACGTAGTACTTAACCACATCGTCAGCAGCCGGGAAGTGCCAGTTCAATTCCACGGCTTTATGCAATGGTGTCGCCATTAGGTCATAGGGTGCATCCGGGTAGGGAGTTTCAGAGTACACGCTTTCGTAGGCACCCAAGTCCGGATTGGAACCTGCCGGATTCGGACGCCCGTTTCCAGCTA
>JACKQG010003314.1_pt1 | contig 14613 bp, 13 predicted proteins | sample 8237621 | NCBI WGS metagenome assembly JACKQG01 (sample SAMN15677084, study PRJNA649215) | marine metagenome | biome: marine; feature: Black Sea; material: saline water; isolation source: suspended particulate matter (SPM) from the Black Sea western gyre | collected 2013-06-09/2013-06-10 | depth... | reverse complement strand
AAGATTCTGTAGAGTTCAAGATACATAAGATAACAAAAAAGAATTAATAAGCAAGCTTTTTTTTTATTATTTTTAATGAAAATATGCTGTGTTGAATGGTTTATTATAAAAGAGTTACAACAGGTTGGGGAGTTGTGGGATTTTGTGGTTGTGCGGCTCAAATTAGGAAAAATTTGTTAGGATTGAAAAGGAGTTTTGGAGTAATGGATTGATGGAACTAAACTCCTTCAATGCGACAAGTCGCATCTGCCTGGGCACGATCCATTACTCCATCACTCCTGTATGTTTGTATAGGAGTATTTAGTTATGTTTTTGTCCATTGGACAATAAAATAACTTTTTAGATATTAAAAACTTTGTAACCTTTTCCCCAAACCAAAGTTTATATAAATGAAAAATCAAAAGGAAATCAAGCGCGCGTGAATTCACCCGAAGATAATCAATTGATGCTGCAAATCAGAAACGGAGATGTGGACAAGCTCAGCATCCTTTTTGACCGGTATCATGTTGCTCTGTACAATTTTTTCCTGCGTATGACCGGAAAAAAAGAGATCAGTGAAGACATGGTGCAGGATGTCTTTTTACGAATGCTGAAATATCGCCACACTTACCGCGGAGATGGTAAGTTTTCCAACTGGATGTTCCATATTGCCCGGAATGTACAATTCGATTATTTTAAGAAAAAGCAGCGGAATAATTTTCAGGATTCTGACGAACTGGAATTAATCAGCGATAATCCAACCCCGGGTGAGGCTGCTGAACAAAATCAGGTTAACGAATTAATTCATTCGGCATTGATGAAATTAGCGGTTGAGAAAAGAGAAGTACTGGTGTTAAGCCGCTTTCAAAATAAAAAATATGAAGAGATCGCTGAAATACTTGGCTGCAAGGTCGGTACAATTAAAGCACGCGTTCATCGGGCGATAAAAGATTTGAGAGATATTTATTTTGAATTGGTAGGTGAGGTATTTTGAATTTTCGGAGTGTGGCGCACACATTTGTGTATCAATTTAATTTGAGGCAATAATTTAATGAAGACCTTTATGCGCCACTGCAATCCATAAACAGGGTGTCCAAGAACTTAATATTTTGGGCTAAAGCCCCCAGATGGGGGGCGTTCGCTCCCCGCCATAAATGGCGGGGTTAGTCAATTTGGTTAACTGCAATAATACCAAATGACTAACCCCGACCTTCAGGTCGGGGATTTTGACCATCTAATCTATAGCTTGGGCTTTAGCCCAAAAATTTGATAGATTTGAAAATTCGTGGACATCCTGTTAAGAGATTGCACTCCGAATATTTTAAAAAAAATATTTTGGGTGAACAAACATGAAAAACTGCAAACAAATAATCACAAACATCCCGGATTTTTTAGTAGGCAACCTGGATCAACTCAAACAGGATCAATTTCAAAAACACTTAAATGATTGCCCAACTTGTAAAACTGAAGTTGAAAGCCTGTCAGGAATTTGGGGGAAAATGGAAAAGATTCCTGAAGAAATACCGGAAACGGCATTGAAAATCCGATTTGAAAATATGCTTGATGTTTACAAACAAGGCATGAAGGAGGTAAAACAACCATTCAGTTTCAAAAATTATTTTTTATCTGTTTTTGAATCATGGCGGTTAAAGCACCCGGCTTTTCAATTTGCCGGATCGGTAATGTTATTATTAATCGGGTTAACCATTGGCTATTTTTTGCATCCTATCATTTCGAACGGAAATAATGTAATCCAGCTTCGGGAAGAAATTATAAACATGCAGCAGGTCGTCTCGTTAACTTTATTAAAACAGAAGTCTGCAAGTGATCGGTTGCAGGGAGTGATGGTCGGCTCAAAAATCGCTGGTCAAAGCTCAAATGTTTTATCGGAATTGATAAATACTTTAAACACTGATCCGAATGTTAATGTAAGATTAGCTGCGGTGAATGCGCTATATTTGTATCGTAATAATCCCCAAATCAAACAAGGTTTGATCAATTCGTTATCAGTACAGGAATCGCCGCTGGTACAGATTGCGCTGGTGGATTTGTTGTCAGAGATAAAAGAAGAAAAAACGCTTCATGCTTTGAAAGAATTAATTAAGAAAAACCATTTAAATCCGGAAGTAAAGAAACGAGCGGAATCGTGGCTCAATCAACTACTGTGATGGTGACCATTATGAAAAAAACTATTTTTAAGTTATTGATTATTATTCTATCTTCCTTGATTTTCTCACAAACTTCTTTTGGCAGCGATATCATAAAAAAAGAAGTGATCAAAAAAAGACTCACTTTTTCAAAATCAACGGATTCGAGAGAGTTTGCCATTGATAATATTATTGGCTCAATTAAGGTGGTAGGCGAAAAGAGAAACGATGTATCGCTTGTTGTTCACAAAAAAATTAGAGCCCGTTCTAATAAAAGAATGCAAGAAGCTAAAAAAGAAATCCAACTTGATATTTCGGAAGATGATAACATGATCTCAATTTACGTGGATGCGCCTTTTCGCAAAGAAGACGGTTCTGTCAACTACCGGGGTTACCGGCATCAGGGCTATGAAGTAACTTTCAATTTTGAAATCAAAATCCCCCGTGATACCGATATTTATTTAAAAACAATTAATGACGGTGATATTTTGGTAATAAATGTTACAGGCGATTATGATGTGAAAAATATTAACGGTGATATAACAATGTCGAGATTGGCTGGCTCAGGAAAAGTTTATGCTTTGAATGGTGAAGTAAAGCTTGATTTTAATAGTAATCCAAAATCAGGTTGTTATTTCGGTTCATTGAATGGCGACGTGGATATTAGCCTTCAGAAAAATTTTTCAGCAGACCTGTTAATTAAAACATTCAATGGCGATATTTATACGGATTTTCCGGTTACATATTTACCGCATCAGGCAATTGAGAAAAAGAAAAAAGGAAAAAAGTTCGTCTATAAAACCGGCAAACGAACTAAAGTGCGTGTCGGTAATGGCGGACCATTGATCGAATTAGACGGATTTAATGGTGATATAAATTTAATCAAAAAATAATTTGTGAGAGGTTAGTGGTAGAGTGGTTAGTGGTAGAGTGGTGAGTAGTAGAGTTGTGAGTGGTGATTTGTAGATTGCAAATTTGTATTTTAGTGATTGGTAATTATTCGTCAGTAAATTACCACTCACTATTCACCACTCACCACTAACCAAGACACTCACCACTAACCATTCACCACTAACCACTCACCAACAAAACAATGGAGATTTAAAATGAAAAAGAATTTTATGTGTTTAGCTTATCTTTTGCTGGCAATGATTGGTTTTTCGATTGCACAAGAAAATCAAACCAACAAAGTAACTGTTCCTTTGACTGATCCTTCGAAACCTGTCACAGTGGAAGCAGATCTCATGAGTGGAGGAATCACAGTTTTAGGATATAACGGTAAAGAAGTTATTGTTGAAGCGAAAGTTCGGGAAAAACAATTGGATGAATCTGAAGGGTCAAAACTGAAACGGACTGTACTTGCAGAAACTTACCGTTATAGAGCAGCTCGATCTGCTGAAAGGGTAGAGAGAGATGCGGAAAAGAATAAGAAAAAAGATAAAGCCAAAGGGATGCAGAAATTAAATATCACCAGTACCGGGTTAACTGTGGAAGAAGAAAATAACGTTATCGAAATTGATGTGGAAACGATGAGACGGGCGGTTGATTTAATCATTCGGGTTCCCAAGCGGGCATCCATGAAATTAGATTGCATGAACAACGGTAACATAAAAGTTGAGAATGTGGAAGGGGAGTTTGAAATTGAAAATCTGAACGGATCAATAACGCTGACAGACGTTTCCGGAAGTGTTGTGGCACATACATTAAATAAAGATATCACTGTGAGTCTTTTGAAAATAACACCAGGTAAATCAATGTCATTTAGCACAATGAACGGAGATGTGGACGTAACGCTGCCACAAAATACCAAAGCCACTTTGAAATTGAAATCGGATATGGGCGATATTTACAGCGACTTTGATATGTCCAAACATAAAATGGTCAGAAAAGTTGACAAAGAAGATTCGCGAGCAAAAGGTGGAAAATATAGAATAAAAATCGAAAATAGCATGCAGGTTGAACTGAACGGCGGCGGCCCGGAAATGCAGTTTACTACTTTTAATGGAGATATTTATGTGCGGAAAGGGAAGTGATGCTGGGTGCTGGATTCCGGAGGCTTGATGATTTTAAATATGCCAGACACTTTTGCAATGTCTGGCATTTTTATATGAGATTGTAGGACAAGATGCCATCTTGTCCTACTCAAAATTTTCCGCAAACAATTTAAATATTCGCTTATACTCATCCGACCTGCTACTTAGCTCTTAAAATTCGTGTCCTTCCATTGAATAGTTAGCAATTTCCGTTTGCATGTACCAATCAAAAAACACTTCGAATCAAAAGCAGAATACCGAATAGCATTAAAGGAATTACAATTATTGCACCAACGACTGTGAAAGTAAAAAACACACCAATGAAAAGAAGAATAAATCCGAATATGGCGGCAAAAAGCCTGCCTGTCAATTCAAAAATAATTGAGATCAACTTCCACAGTGCGATGAAAGGGAAAAATAAAACTTTTGTGGCTCTCATTGTTAAAAATCTCCTAAATTTTGTGAAATGGATGCCCGATAGAAGCACAGTCTGTATTTCCTTATTTAATAATGTAACTGTACAGGCATTCGGGCATGACATTGCACCCCCAAAATGGCATTTTGTAAAAAGTGTCCGGTAGCAAGATAGTAAAGAATGTTTTTGAGTATTTTAAACCATTTATACAGCAAAATAATTTGCCACGAATTCACGAATTTTATTCGAATGAAATTCGTGAATTCGTAGGGGTAATGATTTTTAATTGCACCTTATCGCGCTGAGCTTTTGCTAACTTAATAACTACCCCGGAATATCCCGCCGATTAATCCTTCTAAAAGCAATAACCAAAAAAATGAATGTTAGCGTTAAAAGAACTGTGATGTTTCTTAAAAAACTCATCTGACCGGTCATTAACAGTTGCGGTTGATAATAGTAAAAGATAGTGAACTGTTTCAACGGCTGAATTGCGAGCCAGATTTTGGCTGCATAATTAAAAAAGTAAAAAAACAGGGTAATCCCGGCAGCACGCAGCGCTACTTTACCTCCCTCTCGTGAATAAGCAGCAATGAAAAATGTATATGCATTGATCGTTAACATTAATACAGCAAGGTTCAATCCTATTTTAAAGATATTTATGAAAGGCAAATCTACAGATTCTGGATTGAGATGAATTCCCCAGGTTGTTCCAAGCCAGCATCCTCCCAGTAATATCAGAATTGTAAAAATGGTAAAAATCCAAATGGAGAAAATAATTGTCAGTCGTTTTACCGGCAGCGATAATATTAACTCCAATGTTCCCTCTTCAATTTCACTCCCAATATGTCTGGCAGGCAGCATAATGGCTATCATTGAAAAGAAAATCAATACAATCGGGTGGTTATAACCGAAAGCAGCGATGCCATTAATGGTAAATTGTCCGATGAATTCTTCACCCATAAATAATTGCATTTGTGGCGGCATTTGTCTCATAAAAGATTCCATTAACTTCAAAAATTCTGAAGTGGAAAATATGGATAATATTAATATTTGGAACCCGCCGCATAGCAGGATGGCAAAAATTAAGAAAGCAAAGTGTTCACGGAATATTTTTGTGATGTAATGTGTTTTTATCATTGCTAATTCTTATCCGAATAATAATCCAAAAATATATCTTCCAGATCAGGCTCGGGAAAGATAATATCCTTAATTGGTAATTTTCCCAATTCTATTAGCAGTCTGGGGATATCACTTTCAATTAGGTATTCGAATCGGGAGTTTGTTTGATTCAATAATTTTACACCAGTAAAAGTAATTGGATTTTCTTTTATTGCTTTAGTCAATTCAATAGTCATTCTGCGAGGGCGTTTTTCTCTCAAATTTTCGATTGATTCAAGCGCCACAATTTCACCCTTTCGGATAATTGCCACCCGGTGACATACTTTCTCCACCTCCGGCAAAATATGAGATGAGAGAAAAATCGTTTTGCCTCGTTTTTGAAAATCCCAAATTATCTCGTAAAAAGTTTCCTGCATCAATGGATCTAACCCGATCGTTGGTTCATCCAAAATTGCAAGATCAGGATCAAACTCAAAAGCTAATACAAGTCCCAATTTTTGTCGTGTGCCGTGGGAAAGATACTTTGTCTTCTGGGAGATGTCCTGGATTGAAAGTTTCAGCTTGTTAATTAATTTCTCACGAAGAACAGGCGACCTGTTTCTGTATTTTGCCATGTACTTCAAAAAATTAACTCCAGTCATTTCCCGGTAAGGATCGAAGTCGCCCGGGAGATAACCAATCCTTTCGCGCAATTTTACAGGATTCTTTTGCAGCGGCGTTCCGAAAAATGAGATGTTCCCTTTTTTACCTCGCAGCAAATTCATCAACAAGCGAATTGTGGTGGTTTTACCAGCGCCGTTGGAACCTAAAAATCCAAAAATCTCTCCTTCTTCAACAGAAAAAGAGACATCTTTAACACCGAGAATTTTGCCGTAATATTTTGTCAGGTTTGAAACTTCGAGGACTTTCATAGTTTGATCTATTAATTTTTAAAAGGCAGAATAATTTTTTGGCAGAATGATTAAGAGCGAGATTATTCTGCCGCATAATTATTCTGCCATAAAAAGAAAATCATCTACTTGAATCATAGACTATTTTCTTTTATTTATTCTTTCCTTCAATTCATCTAATGTGAGTAATTTACCAGGTGATAATTGATATTCTTGAAGTCTATTATCAAGTATTTTTTTGTGTGCGTCAGGTATTTCGATATTTTGCTTTTTGTTTGATTTCATAATTTGATCCAATATTTTATTTATTGAAAAGAATTAATATGACATTGTTCCACCATGCGCCAAGCCCTCTGCGCCATGCGAGTATTACAAAACCTCATCTGCTGCCACAAACTCAATATCACTCAATCCATTACCATCAAAATCAGTAACACGAAAATAAAATCCCCATAAACTGATTCGATTACAAACTTTAATTAAAATTTTATTGAGTCCAGGCTGAAGTGTAACGTACATAATATCATCATCAAAAGTTGCATCTCTGCCAATGTTGAAATTCCAGACTAATTTTTCATTTAGCCAGATTTTTGTTGCATCATTGGTTCCCACTCTGATTTGGACATCTTTTCTTTCGGGACTTTTTACATAGATTAGACCATAACCAACTGACCAATTATATTGTTTCATTATTTCTTTAAGATTTATGTAACCTTCCTGATAACTATCATTAACATATTGCCAGGTTACCTTTTGAGTTTTCCCTTTATAAAAATGGTTTAAATTTATTTCCTTTTCAGGGGGGAATTGTTTATTAAATCCGTTCTTATGATCGAATGGGCCAATCACCAGCCATTTTTTTTCTTCGGGAATTCCAGCAATTTTCATATGTTCTAAGGCCTTATCTGTGTCACCTGTTTTGAAATATAAGTCCGCTAAATATGACCGGAAAACCATTTCTGTTGTCTTCAGTTGGCTCTTTTGACATGAAAAGATTAACTGGTTATACTTTTTAATTCCTTCATCTTTGAATTGATAGGCATACTGATTGAAAATGTTAAAATTTCTCCAGGCTGAATAAGTCAGTCGAAAATCCTGGGCAGCTTTTAAAATTTCGATTAATTCATTTGCAAATTCTTCTGAAATTTTTTCAAATTTTTCTGATTGGTTTGTTCTGATATATAATAGCCCAAGAAAAAAATGTCCCCACATTTTTGCGACTTGATTTTCAGTTGTCTGTAAAATGTTGTTGATGACGTTAATTGTTTCATCAACATTTACGTCATACCATAAACTCATATTCGCTAAATTATAAATACGAGTTGGGAAAGATTGAGTTGATTCTTTGAGTAAATCATAATTTATTTTTAATGACTGAACTCTACTTGTACTGTCATCATGATCATCATAAATTTCATTCAACCAGGTCATTACCAGGTATTGATTATCCCGATGCTGCAATGATTTTTTAAGATGCGAAATTGCCTTTTCTGTATTACCTAATCTCCACTGCATGATACCGATATTCGTTTGCGCGGTTGCTTTGTCATTTAGTTCTGTTGCTTTCTCAAGAGATTTATGATAGATTTTTAATGCTTTCTTGTACTGACCTTTTTCAAGGTAAACATCACCGAGATGGAGCCAGGAAAAAACAAAATCTTCGTTGAGTTTAATTGCCTTCTTAAATTGTTTTTCAGCATTTTTAAAATCACCTTTATAAGAATAAATTTCCCCCATACTATCATAAGGATTTGCTTCATCACCTGCTTGATTTTTATATTTTTCCATTGAAGCTAATGCTTTGTCATAGTCCCCGATGTTCGCATAAATATAACCCAGCATGTTGTAAGTGTTTTTAAATTTTGCATCAATATCTAAAACTCTATTATAATAATGAATCGCTTTTTCGTACTTTTGACGAGTGTAATGAATGTTAGCTAAATTTATATAGGCATCTCTGTCATTTGGATATTGATCCAGCCATTGTTTGGATAAATCCATCGTTTTTTGGACATTACCATGAAGTCCGGCATCCAATAAATCGATTTGATATTTTTCCTGTGGTGTCGCTTTGTCTCGTAAAGATAACAATTTATTGAATGCTTTATTTCCTTTTTCTGTTTCGCCTTGATTGAGCAGAATTGGGCATAATCTCAAATAAGCAGCGACAAAAGAAGAATCGAATTCGACTGCCTTTTCAAGATTTGTCCTGGCATCTGCAAGTAAAAATTTAAAAAGAAATTCCATTCCATTTGTAAAATATCGCCAGGCTTCAAGAGATTTTGTTGAAAGATCCGTAATGCTGCGCTCTCGCTCCTGATCAAGGGCAACTTGCAGTTCGCTCTTGATTCGTCGCGTGAGATCGTCAACCATGGCAAATAAATTCTCCAGCCCCGATCCTTCTACACTTTCCTCTTTTAATATTTGTCCATTATTCGCCTCATGAACTCGCACATTGATTTGCAATGAATCACCGCTTTTAATAATGTTGCCGGATAATACTGCTTCAACATTGGCTTCCCTTGCCACGATAGCAGCCATATCCATGTCTATTTCTTTGGTTGAGCCTGATTTACCTAATCTTTCGATTATCTCATGCAAGCGGTCTGTTCCGAGTACTGATAAATTTTGTGACTGAGACAAAGCCCGGATGAACATTTCTGTTAACCCTTTTTGCAGCCATTCCAAATCCTGATCACCGGTCTTGTTTTCAAAGAACATCACAGCCACAGCCCGGCGCAAAGCTGGTTCCAAATAGATAGTTGATGTTAATTGTGAATCTGTCTCTTTAACAGGAGTTTGATCTGATAATTTGATTTTTCGTTTTTCTGTCGTTCTCTCGCAGGCTACGAACAGTACAATCATCATTATGAAAATCTGAAAAAGTTTGTTTTTCATTTTTCTCCTTTTGGATGTGCTGGTGATTTTAAAAGAATTAAAAAATCTAATCCGCAGAAACAAATTGAATATCCTCCACTCCAATCCCATCTTCATCAGTAATCCTGAAAAAGAATCCCCAATCACTCACGCTATTGCAAACTTTTATTAGGATTTTATTTAAACCTTTTTTGAGTTTCACATTGATTTTATTATCATCAAAAACAGCGGGGCCTCCCTGGAAAAGCCGCCAAATTTCTTTGTCATTGAGCCATATTTTTACTTCATCATCGGTGCCAAATCTGAATTGAACATCCTTTTCATCCGGTGAATCAACGTAAATTAATCCGTAGCCCACTGCCCAATTAACAATTTGGTCTGCACCGTTCAAATTGATAAAACCATCATTTATTCCATCATTCGCATTTTTCCAGGTGATTCTACCAAATTTATTTTTGTAAGTCTTGTCAAGGCGGATTCGTTTTTCCGGCGGAGATTTTTTCCTAAAACCATCTTGATTTTCAAATGGAGAAATGGTTTTCCATTTTGTTTCCTCCGGCATCCCAACAATCTTTAACTGTTGGCTGGCAAGGTTTTTGTGTCCGGACTTTAAGTAAATATCAGCTAAAAGTAACCTGTTTATCATTTCAAACTGCTGGATTTTATTATCTTTTGAAAATTTAATAAAGTAATTATAAAATTCAACACCTTCTTCATGATTTTTATAAAACAGATTGTTTAGTCTGCCAAACGATTTCGTTTGTTCAGAATAAGAGAAGCTGCGAATATTCTGCATTATATTCCCTAATGAAGATGGCATTATTTCGTTATTAGGCCAGAGTCCATCAATTTTGTGAGCCTGGTTTGTTTTTTGATAAAGCAAAGTCAGCACAAATTTTAAATTTGTCAACTTAACATTATCCATCTTTCCTGATTGTTTAAGTATTCCCTTCATGATCTCGATAGATTCCATCGGCTTTACATTCCAACCGATTGATAACATAGTTAAAAAACCAAGCGCCCGTTCGCGCATTACTTTTGAAAAAAGGTTCTTTTTAATTCGGTCATATATATCCTCTAATGCTGTTTTGGCTGTTAGGGAGTCATCTTTTGTTAAATGAATGTGATAGATAATCTCTATCGCGTTGAAATTAAAAATATTTTCATCTAATGATTTATGATAACTTTCTAACACTTTATCAAAATCGCCGGATTTTAAATAAGTCCTGGCAAGCATATTATAAGCCCCGGCTTTCTGAAAACGATCGTCCGATTTTTCTAATTGTTTTTCAAAAAATTTAAAAGCCTTTTTGAAGTTGCCGGTGTTCATGTAAACCAATCCCAACATTTGAATTGAGTGATAAAAATCTTCATTTATTTTCAATGCTTTTTTTAGTTGTTTTTCTGCTTTTTCAAATTCACCAAACATAAAGTGAATTCTCCCCATACTATCAAAAGGATTGGCAATGTCCGGGGGGGATAAGTTTTGATACTGTTTAATGGCTGATACCGCTTCTTCGTAATTACCTAAATTGGCGTAAGCAAACCCGAGCCTGTTATATGCTGATCCGAATTTGGGGTCAATTTGAATCGCCTTTTCCAGATGCATAATGGACTTTTCATGGTTATTCCATCCCCTGTACAATCTTGAAATTTTATAATGCGCATCCGTGTCGTCAGGATATTTTTTTATCCACTCTTCAATTGTTGAAACATACTTTTCCGCATTATTGGTAATTTCCGCATCTAATAAATCGATCTGGTATGATTCCTGGGGAGTCGCAAGATTCTTTAATCGTAAGAGTTTTTGGAAAATTTTATAAGCCTCATCAGTTTTGCCAGTAGTAAAATAGGTTCTGCACAATTGGTAATGAGCTGATACAAAAGTCGAATCCAACCTGACTGCATTTTTAAAATAGGGAATGGCTTTTCCATGTTCAAAATTATGAACCAAATCAGTGCCAGTAGAATATTGTTGCCAGGCATTAACTGATGTTGTCGTAAGCTCGGCAATACCAACATCCTGATCTGTTTTTCCCAGGGCGAGTTGTAGGTCAGTCTTGACAGTTTGTGTTAAATTATCCACCATATCGAAAATATTTTCCAGTCCGGAGCCTTCAACGCTTTCTTCCTTAAAAATCCTGCCCTGCTGTGATTCTTGCAATTTAATATTAAGTTGTAAATTATCACCCTTCTTTATGATATGACCCAACAGCACAGCTTCAACATTTGCTTCCTTTGCTACCATTGCTGCAATTTCCAAATCGATAGTTTCGGGTGTTTTTTCCCAACCCAGTCGTTGCAATATTTCAATGAGCCTGTCCATACTCAAAACGGACACGTTTGCTGATTGCGAAAGCGCCCGAATAAACATTTCAGTCAATCCTTTTTGAAGCCACTGGAGATTGGCATCGCCGGTTAGATTTTGAAAATACATTACAGCAATTGTACGCCTTTCCCGGGCTTCAAATCTCACCGTAGTAGTGAGCTGCTGTGTTATATTATTGTTTGTTGTTCCATTTGATAATTTTATTTTCCGTTTTTTTTCATTTTTTTCGCACGCGAATAGTAATAGTATTAGCGATAAAACAAGGATGGATTTTAATTGAAATTTCATTTATTGTGCTCCTTAAATCAAAATTTTTATTTTGTGGTAAAAATGTAAATTAGACATACCTAACACGGGCGAATTATAATAAGTAATGGTATTATAAATTGTGCTTATTAAACTCATCCCCCGGCCCCCTTCTCTTAAAAAGAGAAGGGGGAGATCAATTAAACAATAGTTAACTATTTATAATTCAGAATGTTACTCCCCTCTCTTTTAAGAGAGGGGCCGGGGGTGAGTTCGATAATTACAAGAACCAATCACTATCAATCTATTAAAAATAAAAATTCTATAATTTTCAGACAGACACCAATTACCTTATTACCAAATTACCTTTTAAGTACACTTTTTAAATTCAGAATTTTTTTGCCCATTGTGCAACGATTACACTATTTAAGACTTAAATACCCTTTCGCCTTAATTATTTCAGGAATATCATCATCAGCATTCTCCCATAAGTTCAAAAATTTGCGCATTGATCTATTGGCTTTTCTTTTTTTATCAGCAGCATCATAAGCCATAGCCAGATGAAAGTTTATCAATGCATCATTGGGATTTTTAGCCACATATTTTTTGTAACAATCAATCGCTTTTTGGGGCTGATTGTTTTCAACATAAATTAAACCGAGACTTCGGTAAATGCTTGTTGCCTCCGGGTTGTCTGTTAATATTTGTTGACAAAGTTTAATAGCATATTCGTATCGTTTTTCTGTAAAAGCGATTCTTCTTAAAAGATTTGTATGCAGGTTTCTAAAAATTTCTATCTTTGAATCTTTAATAATATGATCGATGGTTTTTGCAACAGTTTTGGCGCTATCAATTTCGTTGAGTTTAAGAAATATCTTGCCCATTAATGCATACGCTACAAAGTTTTTATCTTGATATGATATTGCTTTTGATGATAATACAAGAGCAGAATCATATATTTCTTTGCGGAAAAAAATATCGGCTTTTATGATAAAATAATTGGCTTTACCCTCATTGCTGCTTGGGTATTTAATGGCTTGTTCGATATTTTTAATTGCATTATTATATTTTCCCTTTGCCAGATCAATTTCTGCTAACCCGGAGTACACCCTGGCTTTTAATTCTTCACTGGGCAACACTTTTAACGCTGACAGGTATTTTTCTTCAGCCTGTTGATATTTACCCACGGTGGAATAAATATTTGCTAAACTTAAGATTGAAAAATGAAAATCCGGTTTTAGGGACAATGCATTTTTATAAGATTCCACAGCTTTTTTATAATCTCCCAGGTTCTCATAAAGGTCTGCTAAATTATGGTGCGGTTTTGCCTCTTCAGGTTGAATTTTAATATATTTTTTTAACGCAAGAATGGCGCTTTTATAATCTCCTTTGTCTCGAAAGATGATACTTTGAAGGTTATATGCCTGAACATATTCCGGATCAAGTTGCAAAGTATAATTTAATTGTTCTTCAGCTTTGATATTTTCTTTGTTAACATAATAATTAAAAGCTAATTGAAACCTAAGTTCCTTATCGTCGGGATAAGCATAAACTAATTGTTTTAGCAATCCGAATGCTTTTTCTCTTTCATTATTAAATTCAGCATGAACATATTCTATTTTTAATTTTTCTTTTTCAGTAACGTTTTTGGAAAATTTAACAGCTTTTGCAATTGAATGCCGGGCTTTGGCAATTTTTTCCAAATGCGGGTAAATGATGCTTGCCCAGTAGTGCGCCATAGCAAACGTTGAGTCAAGCTCAATCGCGCGTTCAAATTTTTTAATTGCATCCCCCACATAAGCCTTCAGCGTCAGGTCAACTCCTTCAGTATAATAACGGTACGCTTCCAATGATTTTGTTGAAATATCAGCAATATTCAAATCTTGTTCTTCTGCGTCTTTCATGGATATTTTAATATTGCTTTTAACTTTATCTGTCAGTTCATCAACCATACTAAATATTTGTTCCAGTCCCTTCCCGGAAACTTTTTCCTGCTGAAAAATTTTTCCGGAATCCACACTGTAAAGCTGAACTGCAATTGCCAGGGAGTCATTAATGTTGGTGAAGGAACCTTTCATTACCGCCTGAACCTCTGCTTCTTTCCCAATCTTTGACACCATTTTGTAATCAACATCTCACGGAGATTCAATATCCAATTGTTTGAAAATATCATAAATTCTCTGCAACGTAGTAACTTTCAGGGAACGGGATTGAGAAAAATCTCTAATTAGCATGTCGGTGATACCTTTGCACAACCATTCAAGATTATTATTCCCGGTCTGATTTTCAAATGTCAGCACTGCAATGCTCTGTTTTTCCTGGGCATCGAATTTAAGCACCGTTGATTGGGCAGAAAAATTTCCATCCTGCGGTGATTGCTGGTCAATAGCTAATTTAATTTTTCGTTTTTTTTCGGATGGTTTTTCACAGTAGAAAGAGATTGCAAAAGTTAGTATTAAAATGAGGATGGAATTTAATTTCATTTATTTTCTCCGTTGAGTAAAAATGGTATTAGCAGAAGCACAGTCTGTATTCATTAAAAGAATATAATGTAACTATACAGGCATAGTCTGTATTC
>JACKQG010005153.1_pt1 | contig 14614 bp, 14 predicted proteins | sample 8237621 | NCBI WGS metagenome assembly JACKQG01 (sample SAMN15677084, study PRJNA649215) | marine metagenome | biome: marine; feature: Black Sea; material: saline water; isolation source: suspended particulate matter (SPM) from the Black Sea western gyre | collected 2013-06-09/2013-06-10 | depth... | reverse complement strand
GGTTTTATATTTTTTTATTTTTTAAAAGATACCAGCGTATTTATAATTGATAAATTTAGAATACTCCAGGGAGTTTTTGGAATTCGCCAGTACCAGGAGGGTATGTCTTTTAATTATGTTTTTTTAGCCATTCTTTTTGGAAATCTTCTGTCAACTCTTGGATATTTTACCCTGGGTTTTTTAAAAGCTTCACTCCCTATAAGTTTTATAACAGGAGTTTTTATGGTTATTTTTCTGTTCACAGGGACAATAAAACATGGAACTTCCATTCCTATGGAAGTTATATTGCTTTCTTCTATTGAAATGTTTTATAGAGTTACGGCTTTAACAACCGGAGAATATATAAATAAAAATAGGTTTAAGAATAAAGCTATTCCCATAACTTCTATTGTTATTATATTTATTATGTTTATTTCTGCAGTTTTTTATGAATTATACCAGATTTTTTAAGTAATAATCCACCTTTTTTATAAAGCCTCCTCTTCCATCTAAAGCTATTAAAAACTAACTTGAAGAATTTAATGGTATCTTTAAAAGGATTAACTTTGCTGACAAAATTTTTATGATAAATAGTACTGATAGGTATATTTTTTATATTATATCCAAGCCAGCTTGCCTTGATTATTATTTCTGGTTCGGTATCAAAGTTTTTAGTTTCAAGTTTGATATTCTTTAAAGCTTTTGTACTTATATATCTGAACCCGGACTGCACATCACTGACTCTTATGCCTGCAATATTGGAAATAACCCATGAAGTAAAGACATTTGTAGCCAATCTTATAAAGGGCATGTTTTTAGTATTGCCCAGCCTGTCTCCAATTATTAAATCTGGATTTTCTTTTTCTATTACTTTAAGAAAATTTTTAATTTCACTCGTCTTATGCTGTCCATCTGCGTCAATAGTTATAACCCCGGTATAATTATTCTTAATAATATAACTAAAGCCGGTCTTAAGTGATTGCCCCTTACCTTTATTTACGGCATGTCTGAGTGGTATTATTTTAAAATTTTTAGGAACTGGAATTGATTTTACCGCTTCTAAGGTATTATCAGTCGAACCATCATCAACAATGATTATATCCAGTCTGTATTTAAGACAATCTTCAATCACTCCTTTAATATATTTCTCTTCGTTGTAAGCTGGGATAAGAATTGCAATTCTAGTATTGTTGTTTTTCTTTTTTAATTTTATATTACTGGATTTCATATTTAATACTTTTATCTTATAAGAAATTTTTTAAGGATGATATATTTTAGTGTCTGTAATCAAAATATCAACTTTTATATCATGTTCCGATACAGGGATACTGTCGACCACCTGAATATCAAAACAAAGTGCTATCTTTTTTACTCCTTCGGGGATATGTAGAAGGAGTTTATCATAATATCCTCCTCCATATCCTAAACGGTTCAAGTTCTTATCGAAACTTATTCCAGGAACGACAACCAAATCAATATCTGAAATTTTAGCAGGTCTGCATAAGCCAGGGGTAGGTTCCATTATGCCATAAGCTCCTCTCTCCAACTGTTTTTTTAAATTGTCTACATAGAAGAGCTTTAATTCCTGGTCATGAATTCTGGACAGGATTATATTTTTTTTGTTTTCCAGTGCCTGCCTGATGATTATGGTAACATCAATCTCACTTCTAAAAGGATAGAAGATTAAGATATTGTTTGAATTATTATAGTAAGCAGTGCCAAAAAATTTTTCTGCTATTATTTTACTTCTTTTTTTTCTATCCCAGATTGGGAGGCTGTTCCTTTTATTTTGAATTCTTTTTCTGATATCTCTTTTAAAAAGACTGGTTCTCTCAGATTCATTATCATTCTTCATAGAAAATTATACATAAACCTCCTGGTCCCAGATGTGTTCCCACTACAGTACCGATATCCACCCTTAATATTTTTTTTGGATTGAATGTCTCTTTTATTCTATCATACATTTCTGCTCCATCTTCTTTTGCATCCGAATCTCCTATGGATACTACAAGGTTTTGGGGATTTTTTACCATAGTTTTCATAGAATTAATAAGCTCGGTTTTAGCCTGATTCCATCTTCTGGCGGTTTTAAATTGAGATACCTCACCATCGTGAAGAGTAAGTATGGGTTTAATTTCTAAAAGTGAAGCAATAAGCCCTTTTGCCTTTCCTATCCTTCCACCTTTTTTTAAATATTCCAGTGTGCTGGGTACGAATAATACTTTAATCTTTGGTTTTAAGTCATATATACCTTTTAAAATCTCTTCTTTTGATTTGCCCTCCTGTGCCAGTTGGGCTGCCTTCAATACTAAAAAACCCAATGCCATACTAACATATTCGGAATCAATTATCTCTATATCCTTGTCAGGCAGTTCTTTTTTTGCCATCCCTGCAGAATTTATAGTACCTGACATCTTTTTTGATATATGAATAGAAATTATACTGTCATTTGTCTTAAGGATATCTGTATATGTTTCTATAAAATACTTTGGAGATGGCACGGTAGTGGTGGGCAGTTTTTCAGATGACCTGATTTTCTTGTAAAACTCGCTTATGGTTATCTCTTTTCCATCATCTAAAAAACTTTCCTTATCAAAAATTACTGAAAGGGGTACGACTTTTATATCCAATTCTTTTACCATATCTTTTGGTATGTCGGAAGTACTATCGGTAATTATTGCTACTTTACTCATTTTTTCCTCCTTCTTTAAATTTCTAATTATTATTTAACAATTATAATTTATGCTTTTTTTAAAATAATTTCAATTAAATTCGCAAACCTTTTACCTATAAAAATTTCTTTTTTAAAACCGTCAGAGTGACTGAACTTTTTTTCTTTATTTTTATTTTCAAATTCAGGTTGATTTGACCTTTTTATGTTTCTTATATGCGATAGCCCCAATACCTTTATTTTTAGAAAATTTGCCATTATGACTTCTGGAACTGTCGACATTCCAACAGCATCAGCTCCTAACTTGTCCAGCATATCTATTTCAGCATTAGTTTCAAGTACCGGTCCTTTTACACTTGCATATACGCCTGTTTTTAATTTAAAACCAATACCTTCACCTGCTTCTTTTGCAATACCGGACAATTTTTTATCATATGGGCAACTCATATCAACAAAATAATCATGTTGCCTGCTATATTTGTTGCCAAAAAATGGATTATCGAACATTAAATTTATATGATCTTTTATTATCATAATGTCGTCTTCAGTAAAGCCAGGATTTATTCCGCCTGCTGAATTGGTAATTATTAGATTATCTGTTGAAAGATTAGACAGCAAATTTACCGGATATACCACTTCTTTTATATCATACCCTTCATAGAGATGCAGCCTTCCTGAGAATATTAAAATATTTTTATTTTCCAATTTTCCGTAAACAATAAATTTGCCATGGCCGGAGATGGATGGAACCGACATATGGGGTATGTCGCTAATATTTAAGGTTATTTTACTCTGCAAAGGTAAAAAATCTATACATCTGTTAAGAAATGAACCCAGTATTAATCCAAAATCAATCTTTTCAGGTATATAGAAAGATAAATAATTACATGTTTCTTTAAGTTTTTCTTTTCTCAGAAAAGCTGATTTGCTCATGCAATAAAAAGGTGGTTTAAATTACCTGTTAAGTATTTTTATTAAATTTTAGCATACTTTTTATATTAAAAATAATTATTATTTTATTTTTTTTGGTATAATCTTCCTATTATTTTTATAAGATTACTTATTGATTTATATATACTGGAGCAAGTAGATGAATTTAAAAAGAGTATTTTTAAATAGGGCTTTTAGGCTTTTTCTTCTGGTTTTAATAATTTTTACATTAATATACCTGTCGGTCAATCTTGGAGCCTGTGAGCCAAGAAAAAGAGTGATTAAAATTGGTAATCAGGCTGTTCTTTCAGGCGAGTATAAATCTTTTGGAGAAGATCAGCTGGTAAGTATCAAACTTGCTGCTTCCAAATTATCTCCTGTCAGAATAGGAGGATTTGACTATGAAATTGAAGTAGTTACTAAAGATGATGAAGGCAATCCGGAAAAAGCTTTTCTGGTTGCGCAGGAGATGGCAAGTGAGGAAGTGGCAGCTGTAATCGGTTCTACTTTCGATGGAACAACTAAAGTTTCCATACCTGTTTATGAAGAATATGGTATACCTGTAATTTCTCCATATGCTCAAAAAACTGAAATTTCTAAAATGGGGAATATTTTTTTTAGGATTGTAATGAATAATGAGCAGAAAATAGAAAATATTGCATATTTTATAGTGAATGAAATTAATCCACAGAAACTTATACTTATAAATAACCAGGAGGAATATTCAATAGAACTGACTGATTACCTGAGAGAAGTACTATCTAATTATGGTATAGAGGCTCCGAAACCAATGTCAATAAAGATAGGTGAAGAGGATGTTGCAGTCATTGCTGATATCCTGAAAATAGAGGGACCAGATACTATATTCTTTTGTGGAAGTTATAATGAGCTGGCGTCTCTTATGACTAAAGCAAGAGAAATTGGTCTGGAGTCAAGATTTATAACAGAGAAATTGGGAATGGATGATAAGATTTTTGATTTAGCGGATGCGCAGTATCTGGAAGGATTGATTGCAATAATTCCAGAACCGCCTTCCCTTGCCAGGTATTCCCAGGATCCCAGGGCTGTAAATTTCTGGCGTGATTTCAATAATTATTTAAGCCAGATGGACGATCCTGATATTAGTATTGATGGTCCTGGAGAATATGCTCCTTACTGCTATGATTCTGTTTTTGTAATTATTGAAGCCATGAAAAGATCAAATTCTATTTCACCTGAAGATTATATTGACGAACTTAAGACTACTTCTTATGATGGGTTGGTAGGGCATATTGAATTTGATTCTAATGGTGATAGGGTAAACCCGCTGTCGACAGTTTTTATAGTAAAAGATGGCGCCTGGATAAGATACTAATAAGAAACTATAAAATTTAATTTTTTTTAGAGAAGTTTTTAATTTTGCGGTATCTGGTTTTATTGACTTTTTATTTTGCCTATTATAATCTTTAAATGTTTCTTATCTTTTAAAATGTTTTATGGAGGTGTGGAGTGAATATATTTAATAAAGTAATTGTTGTGCTAATATTAATCTGTATAATCTGTGTATCACTTATTTCTATTGTAAATGTATTTATGGAATATTTTAAGTGGTCAGATCTTGCTTTAAAGGTTTTTAATCCGGAAAATGATGTCAATGCATTTATTGCTGCTCTAGCTTTAATGATGGTCTTTTCTATAAGTATATTTATAATGTTATTGGAGTTTTATAGAAGGGGAACAAGAGTAGCAAATATATCCAGCTCTAAAACAGGAAATGCTATGGTGACATTAGAGACTGTGGCTATGCAGATAAAAAATGCAGTAATTAAAATAGATGGTCTGGAAGAAATTAAAGTAAAAATAGTTCCAAAGGCAACAGGTATAATAATTAATATGAATGCTAAATTAAACGAGGATCTGGAAATCCCCGAGAAGATGCAGGAAATAATAAATGGAGCTACCGGTATAGTATCGGATAAACTGGGTATTAAAGTTATAAAGACCAATCTTACTATTATTGGTCTTGTTGCCGGAAGGAAAGAAAAAGAAGTAAGGAAAAAAGGGGAAGAAGAAGAGGCGGTAGAAGCAGTACGGGAAGAAGCTGAGGATGTTTCTGAAATAGAAGATGATGACGATAGTCCCGACTAGAACAGATATGGTGAATATAATTTATAAAGGTAGATTAAAGTTTAGTTTATATTTTTATTTGTGAAAAATAAAAAATGCTGGTTTTATAAAGCGGGCTTAGTATATCGGTAGTACATGAGCTTCCCAAGCTCAAGAGGCGTGTCCGACTCCCGTAGCCCGCTCCATTAAAAGAATCATTTGTTACGAAAGTAATTATATTTATTAATTAATTTTACTTTTTTTTATATTAATGGGTATATTATAATTGAATAGTGGTTTATAAGTTGAGTTCTTAAGAAAGGAAGAATAATATGGCAGATATACTATCAGAACTTGATAAATATATTCCTGAGGATAATCCAAGAAGATGGACAAAGCTTTCAAGCGATATTGATTTCAGAAGACTTCAATTAACTCTTTTAAAGGAAATATTGATTGAATTAAAGCAAATCAATGCCAAATAATTGATGTTAGATGATAATTGTTCAAATATTTATACAGTTAATTAAGGATTCTGTATTTATACTTTCTGGCACCAATCGGAGTATTTGCTAACCTCATTTTTTACTAGCCGGAAATAAAGGTCCTGCAGCCTTTTTGTAATCGGCCCCATTTCTCCATTACCAACAGGACGCTTGTCCACATAACCTATAGGAGAAATTTGAGCTCCTGTTCCACAGAAGAATAGCTCATCTGAACTATATAGTTCAGTCCTGTCTATTGATCTTTCTATAACTTTAATATTTTCATCTTCTCTAGCCAGCTTTATTACTGTATCTCTGGTAATTCCTTCTAATATATCATCAGTTACCGGAGGAGTAATCAAAGTACCGTTCTTAACCATAAAAACATTCATAGCGCTTCCTTCACTCACGTGTTTTCCATCAGCTGTTAGGACCAGTGCTTCATCAAAGCCGTTCAGCAATGCCTCTGTCTTTTGCAGGGCAGCATTAACGTATGAACCAGATATTTTTGCGCGTGGAGGTATAGCATTGTCTGAAATACGTTCCCACGAAGAAATGCAGACACTTATTGCTCTGCTGGTATCCAGATATTCTCCAAGAGGTATAGAATATATAAAAAGATTCTGCTTGTTACCGATTAATTTGGGTCCTATATCCAGTCCACTATTATAAGCAAATGGTCTTATATAACAGTCTTCAGTGTACATTTCTTTTTTTAATAATTCGATGGTTATATCGCAAAGTTCTTTTATAGAATATTTTATTTCTATCATCATTATCCCGGAATTGATAATGAGTCTCCTGTAATGGTCTTCCATTCTAAAAACATAACTTATTTTGGTCTTTTCATTCCAGTAACTTCTGATTCCTTCAAAAACCCCGGTGCCATACTGTAGAGCATTAGTTCTGATATCTATCTTTGCCTGATCAATTGGTACTATTTTCCCTTCAAAAAAAGCATATTTAGGGTTAGCCATAATTTCCTCTTTTTTTAGATTTTAATTTGTAATATTGTACTTATTTTAATTTCATTTTGCAATTGATAGTTCAATTTCTGTTACAGCCTATTAGAAATGTCCTCTTTTATATTCTAGTAGCTAGCACTCCTCTGCCTTTCATTTTACCTCTCCAAGGATGATAAGGCTTGGGTTTAATAGGGACTCTTATCTTATCCTTATTCTCTAAATTAATATTTTTTAGTTGATTTATTTTACTTATAAGAAGATTTAATTATATATCAAGTAATTCATTGTATAGAAAAAATTACCACTGTAAAAAATTATAGAATTTAATGGGTTGAATAGTTTATTTATAGACTTGCGGGGTTAAAATAAAGCAAAAAGAAACCCCAAGTTATCTTTTACCATTGCTCTCGCTTTAGGCTACTCAAAATCTTGGGGTAGCTCCCCTAGAACTTTTCTCAGGTTCTTTTTCGAAATTTAACTTACTTTATACATTCTTTCGTCTGTAAATTTCAGTTACTTCTAAAAGTTACCTCCTGTCCTAAGGATGTTAAAAATATATCAAATAATAATATCTATGTCAATAGTAATTTTGAAAATTTTTGAAATTTTTAACTAATTTTTAAGAAATCTTTAAATTAATATCAAATTCTTTTATAATTTTATATAAAATTATATAAGTAGATATTGGTAGAAAAATTTAAGTTGAAAAGGAGTAGTAAATGACTGTTAAAAAACATTTTACTGATGAAGAGGCAATAAAAATTGGGGAAGAGCTCGGAATTGGCTGGTCCAAATTTGATGTGGAACAATTCAGAGTAGGAATGGATGTTGAACTGGAGCATGGAAAAGTTGATTCTAATACCAATGTTTCTAATGATGATCCTTTAACAACAGGTAAAATTGCTTTAGCTCATTTAAATGAGTTTCCAGACTATTATGACAGGCTTATAAAGATGGAAGAAGAAGCAGAGGAGTACTGGGGAATAGAAGATTAGGATTTTATAATTACCCCGCCTCCTATTAGAGTGTCGCCAGTGTAGAAAACTGCTGATTGCCCTGGCGTAATAGCTTTCTGAGGTTTATCGAAAATTATAGTAGCTGTTTCTTTATCTTCAATTTTAATTTCAGCAGAAGTTTCTTTAAAATTATATCTTATTTTAACCATTGCTTTAAAATTATTTCCTGGGAGGTTACCGGAAATAAAATTAGTATTTTTAACTTTTAGTGATTTTTGCATTATATCTTTTTCCTCACCCGTTATGATAATGTTTTTTTCCGGTATTATTTCTTTTACATAAAGTGGTTTTGAATGACTTATACCCAGGCCTTTTCTCTGGCCAATGGTATAAAAAGGATATCCTTTATGTGTTCCGATATTTTTACCATTGGTGTTTATGATGGCTCCTTCTTTTATGTTTTTAAGTTTTGATGCTAAAAATGAATGAAAATTATCCTCTGGTATAAAACATATATCCTGGCTCTCCCTTTTCTTTTCTAAAAACGGAAAAATACTATTTGTCTTCTTTCTTACATCATCTTTAGAGAACATTCCTATAGGTGTTTTAATTTGTGATATCTGATCCTGATTGAGTTTCCATAACACGTAACTCTGGTCTTTGCTTTTATCAAGTCCTTTTTTAATTTCATATAATACTGAAACAGGCGATTTTTCAATCCTGCAGTAATGACCTGTAGCTAAAAAGCTGGCGCCAAGAGTTTTTATTTTTTCTAAAAGTACTCCAAATTTAATATATTTATTACATTCCACACAGGGATTGGGAGTGCGCCCATGTTGGTATTCTAAACAGAAAGAATTAATTATATTTTCCTCAAATGGCCGGATAAGATTTATTACAACATGTGGAATATTCAGTTTAAGCGATACTTTTCTTGCGGCTTTAATATCTTTACGGGAACAGCAGGTTTTGGCGCCATCTTTCCAGCCAAAATCATAAGGAAGTAATTTCATGGTAACCCCGATTATTTCCCAGCCATTATCCTTTAAGATTTTTGCAGCCATAGAACTGTCAATTCCTCCACTCATGGCTACTGCAACTTTTTTATTCTTTTTTTTATAAATATTTTCAGTGTGGGATTTTGAAATATAGTCGCTAATTAAATTTTGCAGAGTATTTATAGCCGCATCAAGAACAGGCTTTTTCTCTTCAGGAAATTTTCCCAGATATTTTTCTAATTCTTTTCCAGTTATTAGAGTAGATTTGAGGATATCTTTATTTTTAGCCAGGGTTGTAAGATAACTTGCTGCAGCAATTGTATAACTGCAGCCGGATGCCTTAAATTTTATATCTCTGATTATATTTTTATTTATTCTTGCCGTGAATATTATATTACCGGGACATTCAGGCCCATCACTTTTTCCGACCGCATCGGGGAAGGATATTTCTCCGATATTATGTGGCTTTTCAAAATGTAGAATTAAATTAGAATTTAAATTTTTCATAGCAATATTTATATGCCTGGATAATTATACGATATTATGTAAAATATTATACAGTTTAGTTTTTTATTTCATAAATATTTATATTCTAATGATTGAATCAAAAGGGATAAATACCGAAAAATTTTATTATAACGATCTGTTTAGAGATTATATTTTTAATTTTAAAAATGTTTGTGAATATTACCAGTATGATTACAGAAACATAGGTGGTTACAAAAAAAGGGTTTCAGACCTCAAGACAGGTTATGATAAAGAAAACAGGTCAAAAATTTATAATATTTTAAAGGACTATAATAAAAATATTGGCTGCAGCCAGAAAACTATAGAAAATATAGAAAAACTTAAAAGTCCAAAATCAGCAGTCATTATAGGAGGGCAGCAACCCGGTTTTTTAACCGGGCCTATATTTATAATATTTAAAATACTCACCATATTAAAGGTAAGCAGTTACTTTGAAAAAGAATTAAAAATACCTATAATCCCATGTTTCTGGAATGCATCGGATGATAATAGTTTTAACCAGATTGATAATTTAAATGTAATTAATAAGGAAATTACAAATATCAAACTGGATTTATCAGATTTTGACCCAAAAACCAGATATTCGGATATCTATCTTGCTGATAGCAGGTTTAAGGAGGTAATTGAAAAACTGGAAAGTATTCTTCATTCTACAAGCTTTAAAACTGAAATAATGGATTTTTATAAAAATATTCTGGCGAATACTTTAAAGAATTGTTCTAACACTAAAGGAGAAATAAATGTTTCTTCTTTTTTTTCAGCTATAATTACAAGAATGTTTTCCGGTTATGGTCTTGTAATCATAGATCCTGCTGATGTTGAACTGAAAAAATTGTCCTACAATCTGCTGGAATTTGATATGAGTAAACATTACCAGATAAGCCATTTAATAAACTCCACGGGTAAAAAACTCAATAGATGTGGTTATCACAGTCAGCTAAGTTCCACACCCGGAACGCTTGATTTTTTCTATTGTGTTGATGGCATCAGGAAGAAGATATATTCTGATAGCGATAATTTATTTGAAATTTCAGATAAGAGGTATGACAAAAAAGAATTCTGGGATCTCCTGATAGAAAAACCTTCTGCCATTAGCCTGAATGTGATATTAAGACCATTGCTTCAGGACAAACTTTTACCGGTATTATGCTCGATTTGTGGTCCCGGAGAATCAAGTTACTTTGCTCAGTTAAAGCCTGTTTATAATATTTATGGTTTAAAAATGCCGGTTATTTATCCAAGATTTTCTTCGACTATAGTTGAAAAGAAAATAAAAAAACTGTTTATAAAGTTAAAAATTACAGATATAGAATTGGAATCAAGCAGAGAAGAAATAATCAGGCAAATTGTTAGTAAAAAATTAAAAATAGATCTGGGAAAGTTAGTACCGGATCTGGAAAGTGACATACAAATAAGACTTGAAAAATTAGAGAAAAGTTTTTCAGATTCAGAAATGAATATTTCGAATTCTTTTGATAGAATTAAAAGGAATATAAAAAAGGAGATAAAGGTTCTGAATAAAAAACTATATTCCGAATTAAAAAGGCAGAATGAATTTATAGTTGAAGGCATAAATAAAATTTATACGAATATTTTTCCAGATAATAATTTGCAGGAGCGTGAAATTAATATAATCAGTTATTTGAATAGATATGACTTTGATTTTATAGATGATTTGTACTCTGCAGTAAAACCACTGGATTTCCCGCATAAATTTTTAGAAATTATTTAAGGAAGAAAATGGAAAAAAAAATTAGAATAGATGCCCTGGCTTTCAGCCCTCATCCGGATGATGCAGAAATGGGCTGTGGGGGACTTCTTTTAAAGTTAAAAGATAAGGGATACAGGACAGGAATAATAGATCTTACCAGAGCCGAGCTCTCCACCAATGGTAATTTAAAAACCAGGGAAGAAGAAATAAAAGAAGCATCAAAAATACTGGGATTGGATATACGGGAAAATCTTGGACTTGAAGATGCTAATATAAAAAATGATTATGACAGCAGGCTGAAAGTAATAAGTGCCATAAGGAAATACAGGCCAGGGCTTGCCCTTATACCTTTCTGGAGAGACAGACATCCGGATCACGAAAATTCTTATAAGTTATTAAAAGATGCTATTTTTATTTCCGGACTTGAAAAATTTAAAACCGGGCTGGACTCTTACAGACCGGATGTAGTAATTAACTATATGCTTCATTATGAATTCAAGCCCAGTTTCATAGTTGATATAAGCCAGTATTACGATAAGAAGTTTAGTGCAGTAGCTGCTTATAAATCCCAGTTCTATAGCGATGTCGCAAAAAAAGTGACTACTCATATAGCTTCCAAATATTTTTTTGACATAATTAATAGCAGGCATCAATGTTTAGGGTTAAAAATAAGGTCAGAATATGGGGAGCCATATTACATAGAATCTAATATTAGGATTGATGATCCTCTGGAATTTTTTAAGTATTTGAAATAATGTTAAGGCATCTTTAAAATTTATCAACTGATGGATTTGTATTATGAATATAGGAATAACCTGTTATCCAACTTATGGCGGCAGTGGAGCCGTAGCTGCAGAATTGGGGATAGAGCTGGCAAAAAAAGGTCATAATATCCATTTTATAAGCTACGGTCTCCCTTTCAGGCTGAATAAATTCTATAAAAATATTTTTTTCCATGAAGTTGAAATGCTTGAGTACTCACTTTTTAAATACCCCCCTTACAGCCTGTCCCTGAGTGCAAAAATGGCTGAAGTTATAGAATCAGAGAAATTAGATCTCCTTCATGTGCATTATGCAATGCCTCATGCGACTTCGGCATACCTGGCAAAAAAAATAATAGGAAGCAGCAAAATAAAATTCATAACTACATTGCATGGCACCGATATTACTCTGGTAGGGAATCATGAGTCTTTTTATAGGATAACAAAATTCAGTATAGAGGAAAGTGACGGTATTACCTGTGTTTCTAATTATCTCAAAGAAACCACTGCAAAGATCTTTAAAATAAATAAAGAAATGGAAGTGATTTACAATTTTGTAGATACTGAAAAATATAAAAGGGGAAGTGACAATAGAAGAAATATAGACTTTATTGATAAAGATGATAAGGTGATTATGCATATTTCTAATTTCAGACCGGTAAAAAGAATAGAAAGCATTGTAAAAGTGTTTTACTCGGTTAGTAAAAGGGTAAAAAGTAAATTATTACTTGTAGGTGATGGTCCGGATATATGCAAAATCAGGAGTATGGTAAATAAATTAAATCTGCAAAATAAAGTAATATTTTTAGGTATACAGGAAAATATAATACCACTTCTTAACATTAGTGATGTCTATATGCTTCCTTCGAAAAGTGAGGGTTTCGGACTTTCGGCGCTGGAGGCTTTAAGCTGTGAAGTTCCTGTGATAGGTACAAATGTGGGGGGGCTTAAAGAAGTAATCGAGAATGGAAAGTCGGGCTTTATTTTTAATCCAGAAGATATTGATTCTATGAGTGAAGCAGCTATTAAGATACTTTGCAATACGGATACCAGGGTAAAAATGGGTATTGAAGCAAGAAAAAGAGCAAAATTTTTTGACAGCAAGTTAATAGTACCCAAGTATTTGGAATATTATGGAAAAATTTTAAATAGCTAATAAAATTTTAATTTGAAGTATTATTTTTATGTAATTTTTTATAAAATTATTTTAGGATAAGTATTATTAAAAATATAATAATAATTTAATATATTTATTGACTTTATAGAAAAAAGAAAATATAATTAATAATTAATATATATATACTAATAATCAATATATATAAAATTAGAGAGTGGGGAAGAAATGAGTAAAAAAATTTTAAAATTGTTAGTTTTTTGTTTAATAGTAGTCTTTGTCGTAAGTTTTTCAAGCATAGGTTGCACCAGGGAGGTCTCATATGAGCTGACTTCGCAGGATAGGGTCATTTTAACACAACCATCCGTATGTTTTATAAATACCTATTATTGGGGATATGTTCTTGACCCCTGGGATAATATATGGAGCGATGCTTATTACTGGGCTTTTGTTGGAACAGGATTTTGCGTCAACCCCGATACAGGGCATATAGTTACTGCAGGCCATATGGTAGAGATTAGCGAAACAGATTTCAGATATGATTTAATATACACATATTTAATGGATACTTATGGTAGTGAGCTGGATGAATGGATAGAAGCTGATTGGAATTGGGCATATGAAAATATAAAGGTTGAAGGGTATAATGGCGGTCCATATGACAGAGAAGTTTACATACAGTTTAATGTTGCCAATGCAGGAATACCAGATAATCCCAGCGATATAGATACCTTTATCAGAGCGGAAGTAATAGATTACAGTGGATGGGAGCAAAGAGATATTGCCATTCTAAGGATACAGCCACAAACCGGAAGAGCGCTTTCAAGTGTTATGGTTGGAGACTCCTCTATGGTAGAGATACAGGATAATCTTACCATTATAGGGTATCCATGGACCTCTGATGTTGGTCAGGAAAATGTGTTGAACCCTACTATAACGAATGGTAGCATTAGCAGCAGGTTAATGCTTGCTGGTGCGGAAGTACTTCAGATACAGGGGGATGCCAGACCAGGGAATAGTGGAGGGCCAGTAATGAGCACTAAAGGAGAAGTTGTAGGTATAATAACTATGGGTACAGATGAGACCAATAATTATTTAAGGCCAAGTAATGATGTAAAGGAAATGTTAAATAGAAACGGTGTTATTAACAAACTTGGAATGGTAGATGAGGAATTCAAGCAAGGCCTAGTAATGTACAGGTTAAAACATTATTCCGAAGCTATAAAGCATTTTAATGCTGTGTTAAATCTAAACCAAAAACACCTTCCTGCACAGGAGTATAGGTCAAAAGCTCAGGCAGGCATTAACAGTGGTGAAGATATACTGTTAAAAGAGGGAACAGAGATTAATATAATAGAATAGAAATATAAAACTCTAAGAAAAATATAAGATTCGTAGAGATAAAGTAAATAATTTATGTAAACAGGGTTT
>JACKQG010005151.1_pt1 | contig 14618 bp, 9 predicted proteins | sample 8237621 | NCBI WGS metagenome assembly JACKQG01 (sample SAMN15677084, study PRJNA649215) | marine metagenome | biome: marine; feature: Black Sea; material: saline water; isolation source: suspended particulate matter (SPM) from the Black Sea western gyre | collected 2013-06-09/2013-06-10 | depth... | reverse complement strand
GCCGAACTCCTCGCCAGGCCTCCGGCCCGAGCTCAGGCCGAGAGCTCAGGATGCAGCAGCGGAACAAGCGCGAAATGAACATTGCGGTCTTTCCGCTGTTCCTCTGACAGCGATGCGTTGCCTCCTCCGACACGTTTGCACTACCCCCTGAACCCGCTGCGCTGGCGCAGCGTGCCGATCCATGCTATAATGGACCTGCTCGTCAGCGTCTTCCCCTTATCCTGATCGTTGATCGGTACCTGCCATGCGCAAACGTGTGTACGCCTATCTCAGCATAGGATTCATTGCCGTGATTGTCCTGTGGGTCTGGCGCAGACCGTGGGGTCCACTGCTGCCCGCCGCCACGCCCGCGCCGACCCCCACGGTGAGGCTCGTGGAGCAGCCTTTCCCGGCGGCTCGGCAGGCCAGAGAGCCGGCCCCAACGGCACCGCCCACGCCGACGATGGTACCCCAACCGTCGGCCAGGCCGGCGGCCACGGCCACAGCAACCCCCACGCCTGCCGCCGCGCCAGCAGAAACGATCTGCCTGGAAATTGACTGCGACTGCGCCCGGCTCAAAGGACACGATCTCCTGGCACAAAAACCCGCCGCCACAGGCCAACAAGACTCGGCCGGAAGTGTGATACCGGCCAGGCCGGCGGACATCCCGCGCCCAACGCCTTCTTCGTTGTCGCCTCCTTTGGCAGAAGCAACGAACCAGCCGCTGGCCCAGGCCGCGGCCGCCCCAGCGACGCCGCCACCAGTGCCGCCAGCGGCGGCAACAGCCGCTGAACGGCTCATCCTGGCCAACTACTTCCCCTGGTTCGACGGCGACGGCTGGGACGACTGCAACCTCTGCGACCGGCCGCAACAGTCCTACGACTCCGACGATCCGGAGGCCATGCGCCGCCACGTCCAGCAGGCCCTGGACGCCGGGCTGGACGGGTTCACCAGCCAGTGGCTGGCCGTCGGCGACCGCACCGACCGCAACTTCGCCCAACTGCTGGAACAATCCCGCGGCACGCCCTTCCGCTCCACCATCGTCTTCTCCCGCCATATGCTGCCCGATGGCCATTCCCAAGCCACCGTTGTGGAAGCGCTGCACCACGTGATGGCCACCTACGCCGGTCACCCTAACTTCCTGCACTCCCAAGGGCAGCCGGTCATCTTCTTCACCGACGTGTACCGCGTGCCCGTGGCCGCCGGGCAGAGCCCGCAGGAGGGCTGGGACGCCATCCGCCGCCAGGTTGACCCGGACCAGACGGCCCTGTGGATCGCCGAGGGGCTCGATCCCTCCTACCTGGCCGTGTTCGACGGCCTGTACGTGCACAAGATCACCCACGCCGCCTATCCGGACGACTACGTCAAGGCGTCCCGCTGGGCCGGCCAGGTGCGCGCCTGGGCGCAGCGCAGCGGCCAGCCCAAGCTCTGGGTGGCCACCATCTCGCCCGGCTGGGACGACACCCGCGCCGGCTGCCGGGCGGATGTGCGCGTGCCCAGTCAGCCGCATCACCGCGATCGGGAGGAGGGTGCTTTCTACCGCGCCACCTTCGCCAGCGCGCTGGCCAGCCAGCCCGACTGGCTCTGGGTGAACAGCTTCAACGAGTGGGTGGAGTGCACGCACATCGAGCCCAGCGCCGCCTACGGCGACCTGTACCTGCAATTGACGCGGGAGTTCGTGCAACAATTCAAGCCGGCGCAGTAGCTGGCATGTAAACTCTGAGCTTTGAGCTTTGGATTTTGGATTTCCGTAGGATACGGCCATGCACATCACCGTTCTCACTCACAACTACCCCCGCTTCCGCGGCGACTTCTCCGGCACCTTCGTGCAAGCGCTGTGCGAAGAACTGGTCACCCAGGGCCAGCAGGTGACCGTCGTCGCCCCCTGGGATCCGGCCTACAATCGGCGGCCAGAAGATCACCGCGCGCGCTTGGAGCTGTACCGCTACGCGCCGCTCGCTTCCTGGCATCGCCTGGGCTACATGCGCACCATGCAGGCGGACGTGGCCATGCGGCGCGAGACCTACGCGCTGGCCCCGTTGCTCTTCGGCTGCGGTTGGCGGGCCATAGACCGCTGGGCCCGCCGCGCCCGCCCCGACCTGCTGCACGCCCACTGGGTGCTGCCCAACGGCTTCCTGGGTGCGCTGGTCAGCCGCCGCCTGGGCATCCCGCTGGTCGTCTCCATCCCCGGCTCCGATGCCCTGGTGGCCGGACAGAACCCGCTCCTCCGCTGGATGGCCCGCGTCGCCTTCCAGCAGGCCGCGCTGATCACCGCCAACAGCGAAAGCTTGCGCGACGTCGCCGTCCGCCAGTTGGGCGCCGACCCCACCAAATTCGACCTCATCATCTACGGCGTGGACCCCCAGGCGCTGCACCCTTCCACCGCCGGCGTGGCGGAACTGCGCCAGCGGCTGCGCATCCCGCCAGAAGCGGTCATCTTCCTGGCCGTGGGCCGCATGGTCTACAAAAAAGGCTTCGACGTCCTGCTGCGCGCCATCTCCCTGCTTGCGCCGGGCGACACGCACCACGCATCACGCCTCACGGATCACGCCTCACGCCTCACACCTCACGTGATCCTCATCGGCGAGGGCGATCTTTGGCCACAGTGGCAAGCCCTGGGGCGTGACCTCGGCATAGACAGCCATCTGCACTGGGTGGGCAACGTGCCGCGGGACGAGATCGCCACCTACTACAACCTGGCCGACGCCTTGGTGATGCCCTCGGTAACGCGGCCGGCGACGGGGCTCAGTGTCTGCGTGCTCGACGCCATGGCCTGCGGCAAGCCCATCATCGGTTCGGATGCGGCGGGCAACCCGCTGGTGGTGCGCACGGGCGTCAACGGCTACGTCGTGCCGGAAGGCGACGCTGCCGCACTGGCCGCCGCACTGGCGCTGCTGGCCGCCGATCCCGAGCTGCGGCAGCGCATGGGCCGCGCCAGCCGCAGCTTCATCGAGACCGAATTCGGCTGGCCGCACCTGGCCCGCCGCTACATCGAGCATTTCCAGCGGTTGGTACATCGGTAGACTGGGAGATTGGTAGCGTGGTACATTGGTACCTTGGTAGATTGGTAGCGTGGTACATTGGTATATTGGTACCTTGGTAGATTGGGAGCACTTTCCCAATCTACCAGTTTCCCAACCTACCACTTTCCCAACCTACCACTTTCCCAACCTACCAATCTCCCGACCCACCAGTTTCCCAATCCCCGCCACTTGGGGTACAATAGCCGGGCTATGAAGACCCCTTGGAAGCGGATCATCCAGGTCGTCGTGCTGCTGCTGGCGTTGGGGTTCCTGGCCGCGCTGCTGGCCAGCCAATGGCAGGCGCTGCAAGCATACGACTGGCACATCCAGCCAGGCTGGGCGCTGCTGGCGCTGGCCGGGCTGGGGCTGAGCTGGCTCGTGGAGCTGGGCCTCTGGCGCGCCATCCTGGGCCGCCTGGGCGGCGCGCTGCGCTACGGCCAGGCCGCACGCGTCTGGTTCCTCTCCAACATCACCCGCTACATCCCCGGCAACGTGTGGCAGTTCCTCAGCATGGTGGAGCTGGCCGCCGAGCAGGGGGTCAGCCGGGTGGCCACATTGACCAGCATCGTGCTGCACCAGGCCATCTCCACCGCCGCCGGGCTATCGCTGGCCGCGCTCTACTTCGCCTGGGCCGGCGAGGGCCTCTGGTTCGCCCGCCTGCGCCCCTTCCTCTACGCCTTGCCCCTGGGCCTCTTGCTGCTCCAGCCGCGCCTCCTGGAACGAGGGCTCAACTGGCTGCTGGCCCGCTTCGGCCGGCCGCCGCTGCGGATAACACTCACCTGGGCGCAGATCTGGGCGCTGCTGGGCGGTTACGCCATCGTCTGGCTGGTGATGGGAACGAGCTTCGCCGCGCTGGTGCGCGCCCTCACGCCGCTGACCTGGGCACAACTGCCGACGCTGGTGGCCGTCTTCGCCGCCGCCTACGTCATCGGCTTCCTGAGCCTGCTGACGCCCAGCGGCCTCGGCGTGCGCGAAGGCGTCATGACCCTGCTGCTGACCACCGCCCTGCCCGCGGGAGTGGCCGCGCTGGTGGCCATCGTCGCCCGGCTGTGGATGATCGTGGGCGAACTCATTGGTGTGGGCATCTCCCTGATCGCCGGCCGCCGGTCGCAAGGCGCAAAATCCGAAATCCAAAGGTCGAATCGCAAATCGCAAATCGCAAATCGCAAATCGCAAATCGCAAATCTCCAACCTCCAACCTCCAATACCCCCTCCCTGATCCCCCGCCTGCTGCTACTGCTGCTCATCGTCGCTTACACCGTGGGCTTCAGTGCGTTGTCCATTCGCCTCCACGAAGCGCATCTGACGCACACCGCCGACCTGGGGCAGATTGATCTGGCCATCTGGAACACCAGCCGCGGCCGTTTCGTGCAGGAGATCAAGGAAGACTTCGTCAGCACGCGGCTTACCGACCACGTGGAGCCCATCTTTGCTCCCGTGTCGCTCGTCTTCTGGCTGTGGGACGACGTGCGGGCGCTGCTCGTGCTGCAGTCCTTCGCCCTGGCCATCGGCGCGCTGCCCGTCTTCTGGCTGGCTCGCGACAGATTTGCCGGTTCCAAGGTTCGAAAGCTCGCCGCCTCGAACCTGAAACCTTCAAACCTGAAACCTGAAACCGCCGATTGGCTGGGACTGCTGTTCGCCTTCGCCTACCTGCTGTTCCCCGCGCTGCAGGCCGCCAACCTGACCGAATTCCATGCCATTCCCCTGGCTGTGCCCTTCATCCTGTTCGCCTTCTGGTTCGCCGAACGGGAGCAATGGGGCCGCTTCGCCGTCGCCTGCCTCCTGCTCATGGCCGTCAAGGAAGAAGCCGCCCTCCTGGCCTTCACCCTCGGCCTCTACGCCATCGCCAAATCACGCATCGCCCACCACGCATCACGCATCACGGATCACGGATCACGTTTTACGTTTCACGTTTTACGTTTTACGCCCATGCTGTCCGGCCTGCTCACTGCCGTTCTCGCCCTGGCCTGGTTCGTCGTCGCCACCTTCGTCATCATCCCCCGCCACGCCGCACCAGTGTACGGCGACGCCGCCTCCGTCTACTTCCAGCGCTACGGCGAGCTGGGAGATAGCGTCGCCGACATCCTGCGCAGCCTGGTGACGCGGCCCGCCCTCGTCTACCGCACGGTGACCGAGCCGCTGCGGCTGCGCTACCTGGTGGGGCTGCTGGCCCCCGTGGGCTTCCTGTCCCTGCTGGCCCCGGAGATCCTGCTCCTCAGCCTGCCGTTGCTGGCCGCCAACCTGCTCAGCTCCTACGCCGCGCAGTACTCCGGCCAATTCCACTACTCCGCCCCGCTGGTGCCCTATGTCGTCGTAGCCGCCATCATCGGAAGTGCGAGGCTGTGGCGCTGGCTGGCCAGCAAAGCCCAAACTCTAGACTTCAAACCTCAAACTCCAAACTCGAGATCTCAAAACTCGAAGCCTTGGCTTCTGAAGTTTGAAGTTTGGAGTTTGAAGTTGGCAGTTTGGATTTTAGCCTGGTCTGTCGGCTGGCAGGTGGCCCACGGCTACACGCCCATCGGCCAGGAGTTCCGCTGGCCGCAGGTGACGGAGCACCACCGCTTGCTGGCCCGCTTCACCGCTCAGATACCGCCGCACGCGCCCGCCAGCACCACGCCGCCCCTCTACCCGCACCTCAGCCATCGGGAGAAGCTGTACGAATTTCCGCACCTGGCCGACGCCGAATGGGTCTTGCTCGACGTCAGCACCACTACCGACATGCACCCCGTGGAGCTGCGTGACCGAGTGCAGCAGATGCTTGTTTCGGGGGAATGGGGCGTGATGGACGGCGACGATGGCTATCTGTTGTTGCGGCGCGGGCGGGGGAGCGCGCAACTGCCCGAGGCTTTCTATGACTTCGCCCGCGTCGAGAAGCCGCAGCCGCAATACCCGGCCGAGCTCACCTTCGGCGGCCTGCTGCGTTTCCTGGGCTACGACGTGGTGGACGATGCCAGGTGGCGGCTTAGCCACGTGCGCACTTACTGGCAACCGTTGAAGCCGCTGCCTGCCGGTTTGCAGGTCTATCCCTTCTTCGTTGCCGCCGACGGCACGGTGGTGGAAGACACCACGGCGCGGCCGCCGGTGGCCCCGCTCTGGTATCCGCCACAGCGGTGGCTGCCGGGCGAGACGACAGTCGTGGAGACGATTCCATGGTATCTACCTCGTCGCTGGGGGTTGGCCGTGGGAGTTTTGCGGGGTGAGAATTGGGAGCAGCCAGAGCGCCGCTGGCGCTTAGATGCCGCACAGGAAGTGCGCACATTCGAGGACAATACCTGGGCGCTGGTGGGGGTCTTTGAGCGGACCCTCACCCCCCCACCCCCCCTCTCCCAACGGGAGTGGGGGGCGCTGCGCCCGCTGGTGGAGGAAGCGGCGGGCCAGCCCGCCGTGGTGCTGCAGGCCGATTTCGGCAGCGAACTGCATCTACTGGGCCATGACGGCCTGCCGGAGACGATGGCAGCGGGCGAAGAATTGCGGCTCTCGCTGCATTGGCAGGCGGCACGGCCGCCAACGCTCGACTACAGCCTCTTCCTGCACCTGCGCGACGAGGCCGGCCGCACGGTGGCGCAGTACGACGGCCAGCCGACGTGGTACGGCCCGCAGCCGGCGACGGCCTGGACGCCGACCCAGCCGATGCGTTCGGCGCAGACATTGCACCTTCCTCGAGACTTGCCTCCAGGCGAATACCGGTTGTTGCTCGGCGTGTATTACTGGGAAACGCTGGAGCGGCTGCCGCTTCTGGGAGAGGGCGGCCAGACGTGCGGCGACGAACTGGAATTAGGTCGCCTGCGCCTGCTGGCGGCGAGCGGGGCGCGTCCGCCGATGGACCTCTGCTGTGCGTTGGTGCCGGAGTGTTGTGTTTCGGTTGAAGACGCCTATTGAAAGGTAAAAGAAGAATTGATGAATTGCGCGGTGTTCGGTGGGGAAGGGTTTATCGGATCGCATTTGGTGGAGCAACTGGTTGGCTCGGGGCATAACGTAACGATATTCGATAGACAGAGGAACCCTTTTGTGTTTGCTCGGCCTGCGGCGAGGCTCATCCGCGGCGATTTTGCAGACCCGGTCGCCGTTGGGACAGCGGCACGCGGGATGGACGTTGTCTTTCACCTGATTGGGAGCACAGTCCCCCAAACTTCTAACGAAGATCTGTTCTTTGATTTTCAGTCGAATGTGATGGCGACGATCCGGCTTCTGCAAGCTTGCACTCAGGCCGGGGTGGGCAAGGTGGTATTTCTTTCGTCGGGCGGTACAGTATACGGCATTCCCCGCCAGGTTCCGATCCCCGAAACGCATCCCACTGAGCCTGTCTGCTCATATGGTCTTACCAAGCTGATGGTCGAAAAATACATGGCGCTTTCCTACCATCTGTATGGATTGGATTATGCTGTGCTTCGGTGTGCAAATGCATATGGAGAACGGCAAAACCCTGGTGGTAAGCAAGGAGCCGTCGCCGTCTTCCTGGGGCGTCTGGTGCGAGATTTGCCCATTGTTGTATGGGGAGATGGCGAGGTGATACGGGACTACGTATACGTTCAAGACATAGTGCGTGGTTTGGAGATGGCGGCGTTAAGTTCAGCCGAGCAGCGAGTGCTCAACATCGGAAGCGGTGTCGGCTTTTCCATAAAACAACTTCTCGGAGTTATCGAGGAAGTTAGCGGCCAAACGCCGGCAGTCGAGTATTCGGATCCAAGGAGCTACGATGTGCCGGTCAATGTTTTGGACATCTCCCTTGTGCGAAGAGTTTTGGGGTGGGAACCGCAATTTGATCTGGTATCGGGGTTGGAGCGTACTTGGAATTGGATTCGGGATTGGGGCCGACTGACAAACTGACCTGCTCAGAAGATCTACGCTTCGACACGATTTGACCGCCCCCTTGATCCATGGTGTTATCTCCACCATGAAACACGTGGACACGATGCGTGAGCAATCGAGAGAAGCGCTGGAAAAGCAGCTTAGGCATTCCTTGGCCTACGGCGTCGCCCTTCTGGCTATCATCTTCCTCTCCTTTGCCCTGCGCGTCTACCGCTTGGACGGACAAAGCCTCTGGTACGATGAGGGTGTGACGGCGCAGGTGGCCTCGCAGGGCTTGGCGGAACTCACCCTCTGGACGGCGGGTGACATCCAGCCGCCGCTGTACTACTACCTGCTGGCCGGCTGGCTGCGGCCGGCCGGGCAGAGCGAGTGGGCGCTCGGCATATGCGAACGTGACCATCGGCCCCGGCGGGCTGGCGGAAACGGCGCGCGCCGCCGCCCAGGTGCTCTCGCTGCCGCTCTACCCGGAGATGCCGGACGAGCATGTGCAGCAGGTCGCCGCCGCCGTGCGAGCATTCGACAGATGACGCGAATCGTGGTATAATTCCAGCGGATCACGATGTACGCAGAGAGCAGCGCTGGTGGCTGCCAGGAGCAGGAGGTGGAACGATGAGCATGTTATCTGTCAGAGGAGTCTACGAGGACGGCATTGTGCACTTGCTGGCGCCGGTAGAAGTGAAAGGCCGATTCAACCTGATCGTTACCTTCGTTCAACCTGTCGAGGGAGATGGACGGGAGGCGATCGAGGAACAGGAACCGCAAGAATCGTCGGCCATGCGCTTCTTCGGCCTGTGGGCGGATATGACGCCTGAGGAGGAAGCGGCTTTAGAAGAAGGCATGAGGCGCGGCGATTGGTTTGCTGGACGACCTGAAGTCAACTGGAATGGCGACTGATGAGACGAAGGATACTCGACACAGACATCGTCTCTCTTATCCTGCGCGGTGATGAGCGATTGCGTCAGCCTGTTGAGACCTATCTCCGCCGATTCCCGTGTTTCACCACCGGGCTGATCAACTGTTTTGAGTTGCTGCGCGGCCTGCGCTTTCGCGACGCGCATCGCCGCCTCCGACAATTTGAACAGTTTGTCCATGGAAACGAGATCCTTCCTGTGGACTGGGCTGTGATTGATCTGGCTGCTGACATCTATGCCGACCTGCGCCGCCAGGGTGAGCTTCTTCCCGACGCCGACATCCTCATTGCTGCCACCGCCCTGGCCAACGATTGCGTGCTGGTGACCGGCAACGAGAAACACTTCCAGCGCATCTCCGATTTGGAAGTCGAGAACTGGCTGGCCTGAAATGCCATCATCTGTCCGTAAAGGGGTTGGCCGCATGCCGGCCAGCCCCTTTACGTTAGCGGTTCCGCGGTAGGGAGCGACAGGAAAGGGCTGCCGTGAAACGCGTGGACACTATGCGGGGGCAATCGAAAGCAGATCTGCGGAGAAGGCAGCCGCGCCTCGCAGGGTACCGCCTTGTGCTGCTGGCGCTGATACTCCTGGCCTTTGCTCTGCGCATCTACCGCCTGGACGGACAGAGCCTCTGGTACGACGAGGGCGTGACGGCGCAGGTGGCCGCGCAGGGACTGTCCGAGCTGACCCGCTGGACGGCGGACGACATCCAGCCGCCGCTGTACTACGTTCTGGTGGCCGCCTGGATGCGGCTGGCCGGACGCAGCGAATGGGCGCTGCGCTTCCCCTCCGCCCTTTTCGGCGCGCTGACGGTGCCACTTCTGTACGTCCTGGGACGACGGTTGTTCCACCGGCGGGCAGCGCTGCTGGCGGCGCTGCTGGCAACGCTCTCGCCCCTCTACGTCTACTACAGCCAGGAAGCGCGCATGTACACGCTGCTGACCTTCCTGGGCGCGCTGGCGGCATATCTGCTGCTGCGTCTCCTCGGCGAGAGGGGGACGGCCCGCCGCCGCGGACTGTGGGCCGCTTTTGCCCTCACCGCCATCGCTGCCCTGTACACCCACTACTTCGCCGCCTTCCTGCTGGCCGCCTTCGCCCTCTACTTCCTGCTGACCATCCTGCGCCACGCACCACGCCCCCCGCGCGCCCCATCACCCATCACGTTTCGCGTTTCACGTCTCACGTCTCACGTTTTACGTTTTACGTTTCACGTTTTACGTTTCACGTTTTACGTCTTACTCCTCGAAGCCTCCATCACCTTCCTCGCCATCGTCTTAGCCTACACCCCCTGGCTCCCCGCCATGCTCAGCCGCTTCCGCGTGGACGCCAGCTACTGGCAGGGCACGCTGAAACTGAACGAGGCCCTGCGCCACGTGCTCATCAGCTTCAGCCTGGGGGAAACAGTGCTGGAACCCCTGGCCATCAGGCTCATGTGGGGCTTTGCGATCATTCTGGCGTTGAGCGTATTGACCCTCATCTGGCATGGCCAATCACGCATCACGCATCACGCATCACGCATCACGCACCACCCGCCCTCGTTCCTCTTGCTTTATTTGTTCGTGCCCCTGGCCCTCATCCTGCTGCTCTCCTACCGCAACCCCAAATTCAACCCCCGCTACCTGATGCTGGCCTCACCCGCCTTCCTGCTGCTCATCGCCGGCGGCCTGAGCACGCTATGGCAGCATGGCCGTGAAAGGCTTCAGGCCGCAGAGCGCAAGCCTGCCCCCCGCCTCTTGCATCTTGCCTCCTGCCTCTTGCCTCTTGTCTCTTCCCTCCTGTGTCTTGCGAGTTTACTCTTCATCTTGGCCACAAACGCCTACGCCATCCACAACTGCTTCGCCGACCCTGCCTTCACCAAGGCCGACTTCCGCGGCGTGGCCCGCTACGTGCGGGAGCACATCGCTCCCGACGAGACGGTCATCCTCACCTCCGGTCACCTGTCGCCCGTCTGGGACTATTACGCGCCGGACATCGAGCGCCACCGCCTGCCGGACATAAACATCCTCGATGTGAACGCCACGCTCGGCTACCACAGCGCCGACGCGCTCAACCGGGCGCTGGCGGGCCAGCGGGGCGTCTGGACGGTGCTCTGGCAGGACGAGGTGGTGGACCCCAACGGCTTCCTGACCGCTCTTCTGGCGCGGGCCGGCGAGGAACAGCCGCTGGCCCGTACCTTCTGGCACGTGGGGCTGCGGTACTACCGGCTGCCGGAGGGCGTGCGCTTCAGCTCCCAGCCGCCCATCGAGCACCCGCTGCACGCCAACTTCGGCGGTCAGGTGGCGCTGCTGGGCTGGAGCCAGGATGCTCCTGATACCGTCACGCTCTACTGGCAGGCGCTGGCGCAGACCGGGCGGGATCTCAAAGTCGCGCTGCTGCTGGAAGATGCTGCCGGACACACCTGGGGCCGCGCCGACCGGCGGCCGGCAGCCTACACCTACCCCACCTTCCGCTGGCGGCCCGGCGAGGTACTATTTGGACGTGTTGACCTGCCGGCCGAGCCGGGCACGCCGCCGGGTAGCGCTTATCGCCTCCGCGTGGGGCTGTACGACGGGGCGGACGTGGCCGGGCTGGACGTGCTGGACGCGGCGGGGAACCCGCAAGGCAAGCGCGTGGTCCTGGAGGGGATACAGCTCTCCCGCCTGACCGCTGGCGACGCGCGGACGCCCGTGCTGGCCCTGCCCGGTGGGCAGCAGGCCGATGTCACAGTCACTGATGGCCTGCGGTTGCTGGGCTACGCTTTCGACCCCACTCCTATGCATCCCGGCGGCCAGCGGACCCTGACCACCGTCTGGCAGGCCGAGGCCAGCTTGCCCGACGTGACCGTGCGCACCCGCTGGCTGGACGGGACGGGCCGTGTGCTGGACGAGGATGGCTTCCTGCCCGGCCTGCAGGGACAGCCGGGCTATCCCACCAGCCGCTGGTCAGCGGGCGACGTCGTGCGCTCCCAGGTCACACTCTTCCTGCCGCCGGACGTGACCGGCAACCGCGTGATGCTGGAGTTGACCGCCTTCGTCGGGGGCCAGCAGGTGGGCGACCCGCTGCGGCTGCTGGAAGTGCCGGTAGAAGTTCCGGAGCGGGTATGGGAAGTCCCCGCCGTGCAGATCCCCCTGGCCGCCCAGTTCGATTTCCTGGTGCGGCTGGTGGGCATAGACCTGGGAGCGCACGCCGCGGCCGCGGGAGCGACGCTGCCGGTCACCGTGACCTGGCAGGCGCTGGGCGATCTGGCCGCCTGGGACTTGACGGGGTTCGTGCATCTGCTGAGGAGTGATGGCCGCGTGGCCGCCCAGGAGGATCACGTGCCGCAGCGCGGCCAGCGGCCCACCCGCGGCTGGCTGCAAGGCGAAGTGGTGGCCGACCGCTACGATCTATCGCTGCCGCCGGACTTGCCGCCCGGCGTCTACAGGCTGGAAATCGGCCTATACCTCGACGACGGCACGCGGCTGGTGGTCACCGAGCCGAAAGCGTGGCAAGGGAGCGACAGCGTGCTGGCGAGCGAGGTGCGGGTAGACTAAATTGACGAAACCGGCTGCTTCTGGTACACTGCCGCTAATCACGTTTCACGCATCACGCATCACGCATCACGCATCACCCATCACGGAGGATCATCCCCTTGCGTCATAGAACACTTCTGAGAATGACTGCCCTGACTCTGCTCGGGCTGTTTTTCCTGACCGGCTGCGCTTCCTGGGTACGGCCGCTGCTTTCCGACGTGGAGGTGTGGCCCTCGCTCATCTCCCCCAACGCTGACGGCCACGACGATGTGGCGCGCATCGCCTACAGCATCGGCCGCAACGCCGACGTGTCCATCTACTTCGTGGACCAGGCCGGCGAGCGCTACTACTTCCGGCAGGAGCGCCGCCGCTCGCCCAAGCGCGGCGGCTACCAGGTCTACTGGGGCGGCACGGCCCAGGCAGCGCTGCTGCTGGAGAACGAGTACGGCCGCCAGCTCGTGGTGAGCCGCGTGCTGCCCGACGGCACCTATACCTGGGTCATCGAGGCCGTGGACGACCGCCGGAACAATGCCGTAGTCGAGGGCGCCATCACCATCGAGGACGCCGACACCGCGCTGCCGGAGATGCGCAACTTCACCGTCATGCCCCAGGAGTTCAAACCCAACCAGGACGGCCTGCGCGACGACTGGGTCTCCATCTCCTACTACCTGGCCAAGGACGCCGAGCACGTCCAGGTCTACCTGGTGGATCCCGCCCAGCCCAACGTCAAGTTCCCCATCGAAGAGCGGGAGCGGGCCATTGAGCCCGGCGAGCGGGGCTACCACGAGTACCGCTACGAGGGCGGCGTGGACCTGGGCGCCGAGCCGCCGCCCGATGGCGCTTACGTCATCTACGGCGAGGCCGACGACAAGGTGGGCAACCGCGTGGTGGTCTCCTCCACGCTGACCATTGCCGAAGGCGGCAAGCCGCGGGCCGACGTGGCCGAGGGCGAGATTGACTGGCTGAACGAGATGAATCGCACCGTGAGCGTGCCCCTGGGCAGAACGCTCTGCTTCACGGCCACCGTGGTCAACGAAGGAGCCGTGCCCATCCGCACCTCGGGGCCGTGGCCGGGGCAGACCTACAAGTTCAGCGAAAACTACAACACGCTGGCGGCGGCCTACGACGAGACCTGGTTCCACCAGGCCGGCGTGTGGCGCTTCGGCGTCAACTACCAGTCCGCCGGGCTGGATGCCCCCTTCCGCTGGGCCGTGGGCCGCCAGGAAGACCTGGAGCGGCGGGTGATTAACGGCCAGGAGCAGTGGTATCTGCTGCCCGGTGAGCGTGGCCTGGTGCACGGCTGCGTCGAATTCGACGACGTGCCGCCGCTGGAGGCCGACCTGTGGTGGGGCGCGCTGATCCACCAGGACGTGGCCGTGGTCAACAACTACATTGACCGCATCACCGTGCGCGTCGGCGTGCCGTAGGGGAAAGCAATGCGCCTGGCCATCGTCGTCGTCAGCTACAACGTGCGGGAGCTGCTGGCTGCCTGCCTGCGCGCCGTGTACGCCAGCCTGGCCCGCTCGCCGGAGCTGGCCGCCGAGGTCTGGGTGGTGGATAACGCTTCCGGCGACGGCAGCGCCACGATGGTGAGCCTGCAATTCCCCCAGGTGAAACTCATCCCCAGCACGGAAAACCTGGGCTTCGCCGGCGGCAACAACGCCGCGCTGCGCGCCTGCGGCTTCACCACACAACACGTAACACGCAACACGCCACACGCAACACGTTTTACGTTTCACGTTTCACGTTTCACGCCCCCCGCCCCACCCGATCTCGTCCTCCTCCTCAACCCCGACACCGAAGTCCTCGACGACGCCATCGGCCGCCTGGCCCGTTTTCTGGCCGAGCATCCCCGCGTGGGCGGTGTGGGGGCCCAGCTTCAGTATCCCCATGGCCGCTTCCAGCACGGCGCCTTCAGCTTCCCCGGATTACTGCAGCTCTGCTTCGACTTCTTCCCGCCCCGCCCGCGGCGGCTGCTCGATTCCCGACTCAATGGCCGCTACCCCCGCCGCTGCTACGAACAGGGCGAGCCTTTCCCCATCGGCTTTGCTCTGGGCGCGGCGCTGATGGTGCGGCGGGAGGCCATCGAGGCCGTGGGGCTGCTGGACGAGGGGTACTTCATGTACGGTGAGGAGGTGGACTGGTGCTGGCGCATGCAGCGGGCTGGCTGGCCGCTTTTCTGCGTGCCCGCGGCGCGGGTGGTGCACCACGGCGGGGCCAGCACCCGCCAGGTCCGCCAGCCATCCACGCTGAAACTGTGGCGCAGCCGCCATAGGCCCTCCGGCCAGGTCTACAGGCCGCTGCAGCGCTGGCTGGCGCCCCCCATCGGGCGGCCGGGCAAGAGGGCCGGGAGCCGGCCCGCCCCCCCCGCCGCCGCCCGCCGGCGGGCGCCCGAGGCCGCGCCTACA
>JACKQG010005150.1_pt1 | contig 14622 bp, 16 predicted proteins | sample 8237621 | NCBI WGS metagenome assembly JACKQG01 (sample SAMN15677084, study PRJNA649215) | marine metagenome | biome: marine; feature: Black Sea; material: saline water; isolation source: suspended particulate matter (SPM) from the Black Sea western gyre | collected 2013-06-09/2013-06-10 | depth... | reverse complement strand
GCTCCTGATAATAATTTTGAGGAATTACGGGATAGTACCCTCAAGAGGATCAATCCCCAAGTTACTAAAATTGATCCAAAAAGATCTTTATATGGTGTCGATATGCTTGTCAATAAAGAATCTGATTTCAACCGACGTAAAATCGATTAAAATCGTGCTACGATTTTAATCCGCCTAAGGCGTAGTAATCCTCAAAATACTCAATATTGCGAATGCTTGGCAACGCAGTGAATGTGGTAATATCGATTCGTGTAATGTGCGGGTTAAACCTGCGTTAAACGTTTCTGCCTAAAGAAAATAGAGGGACAAGTTTATCTTGCCTGAAGTGCACCACTAAAATACCCGCCACAATCAGCAGCAAGGCGCTCAGAATTTTGATCGTGATCGGCTCTCCCAGAACCAACCCGCCCAGCATAACTCCTGCAACCGGCATAATAAAAATGAATGAATGCAGCGCCACGGCGCCGTATTTCTGGAGCATAGTGATCCAGGCCAAAAAACCGAAGGAGGCTGTTACCAGGCTCTGGTACAACAGCGCTGTTACAATTTTGGCGTCCACATGGCTGATCATGGCGCCGTCCCACAGAAACCCTGCCAAGAAAAAGACCGGGGCTGATAAAACCATGGGGTACAGTACGATATGAAACGGTAAAAAATTGTGGATAATCCTTTTGGTATAAACGGCGTTGCAGGACCAGAGAAACGAGGCCGTCAGAATCATCATATCCCCGATTTGGAAATCACCGGAGATGCCTTTCTTTTCCAAAAACACAAAAGCAACCCCGCTAAAACCCATGAGGATACCCAGGGTTTTTCTGATGGTAATGCGGTCTCCGGGAATAAAAAAATGTGCCAGAAACAGCACGAAAAAAGGCTGAATATTGAGCACAAGGGTGCCCCTGGAAGCATTCGATTTGCTGAGCCCTAAATAAAACAGCGACAGTTGCACCACAAATGCTATGGAAATAAGCAGCAGTTGAGGTATCTGCTGTTTTTTGATATAAAAAGAACGGCCGGTAATACGGGCCCATAAAAAAATCGCTGCCGAGGCGATCGTAAAGCGCAGGCCGGCGGTGGTGAAGACTCCCAGGCCTGTAAGGCTGATTTTAATGGCAACCGCATTGGCGCCGAAAAGGGTGCAAATGCATACTGTAAAAACAGCCGCTGGAAAAGAAAGGTCCTGATTTGAGGGTGAATGTTCCGTCATTGTTTTCCGATTCAATTAGCTTTTTGAGAATGGCTATAATATTAAGGCACAATACAATGTCGGGGATTATTCGGCAAGAAATTAACCCTGAATATTGAACAGGTCAAATTTTGGAGGGTGATCTACGGGCAGATCGGTTCTCTGTTTTTCGATCTTCAGACCATCCCGATCTTCTCTGATTTGGTCTCATAGCAAGAGCAGCTTCACGTAATATTTCTGCCATTTGCAGCTTCTTCGTCCAAGAGAGTTTTGCTCGCGAAAGTTGCCACTGTGCCTGGCGTTCAAACATTGTTTTGACATCAAACATCAAAAAACCTCCGTTTGAAAACAGACCATTGGGCCGTCAGATTATGCCGTGTGGCCAGTTTTTCGATCTCTTCCTCAAGTGTAGCATCGGCCTCAATTAAAGCAAGGATGCGCAAATGATCTTTCGGGCGCCCGACACTGAGAGCAATTATCGCCAGATGAACTGCACTGACCACACGAACCGGAACACCGTCGATATCGCCGGTTTCTGCTTCACGAACAGCCTCCTCAGTCAGCGGGCTGAATGTGGGAACAAATTGTACAGGCCATTTGCCCACAAGAACGGCCTCACCCTCGGGAACATAACCACGTTTTCGGCAATAGCTGTAAATCGGCGCAAGAACATCCAGTCCGGTGTCATCGCTCAGGATAACCAAAACATCAGCATCCAGGGTCGCAACCGGTTCGGTGTAGCGCATCTGAGCGACGGCACCGAAAAGCGCGTAATTTTGAATGATTCCGGATGTCCTCACCTCTTGCAGAAGTTTGGCAACCTCTTTCATTACAGTGGTCTCCGCACTTATCCGTTATGGCAGGTAATATCCTACCTCAATTGAGGCCCCAGCGTTTGCGTATCGTCTGTCTGTTGTAAAGTTTTTGGAAATAAATTGCTGCTATCAATGATTATAACGCATTTATCCTCTTAATACTATAAAAGAAATGTTATTCAATCATTATAATCATCAATTCTGTAAACAATATCGAAAGCTAAAATCAGGTAATGCTCTGCCTGCTAAAGTTACTTCAAAACAATCTCGACTATTTTCTTGGATGTGATTTGCAACCGCCACAGACTGATCACTCCTAAAGGGCGGGGTCCTGCTTTCAAGGCAGTGCTTCGTGGCAGGGAGTAGGCCGGCCAAGGGCAAGCCAGCTTGACATTATCACTGTATACATTGTAAAGTCATCCAAAATTTGTGAATCGTTCGAAACCTTAATTTTCTAAAATTTCGAAGGGGTTATGCTGTAAAAATAGAGTCTGCCTAAACTACTTTTATTATCGTTTAAATGTTTACCCCATCTCGGTTCCGCCGCTGCGAAAACGGCCCGAAGACATACCCCTGCTGGTGGAACATTTTATACCTCAGATTGCCTCACAAATCGGAAAACAGATCGATCAGGTTCCGGTTCAAATGATGTAACAGTTCAAAGCCTACGACTGGCCCGGCAACGTGCGGGAGCTCAAAAACGTGCTCGAGCGGGCAATCATTACAACCCCCGACTCTGTCCTGCGTCTGTCGGAGGTCTTGGGCTCGCAAACTGAAACCCGAACGGAAACCGCCGATGCCGCCGCGAATCTGTCCGCCTTGGCCGATGTGGAGCGCCGCCACATCCTCACCGTGCTCAAAGCAACCAACTGGCGCATCAGCGGTCCCAATGGAGCCGCAAAGATCCTGGGCCTCAACCCTTCCACTCTGCGGTTTCGCATCAAAAAACTCGGTATTCAAAAAAACGAATGATCCCTGTATTAGTTAGTTTCCATCCATAAATGAGGATTTTTGTTCAAGATCAAGGCATGCGAAAAAAATAACCGCAGGCATATAGTTGATATTCCGAGGATTATTTTTTAAGCATAACGCAGAGGTTGGGCAAAAAGACCATTTATGGATGGAAACTGCTATATGATATCGGCCATATTGCGGACAGGGGAGTAAAAGCCGGCTTCGATCATTTTATGCAGGTACTCGTTTGCCTGGGTCAGAGTGATTTGCCCGTCCAGCAAAGATGCTTTCAGGATGCCAACAGTTCCTGTGACCGAAATTTTTACCAATGAACACCGCTTTCTCGCAGTTCGATCATCTGTCACAACTGTTGCGTTATTTTCTTTTGCAAAAGCAATGCAGGATGCCTCTCCTTTCCCGAGATGCCCGATAAGGTCCAGGAAATGCTTGTGCTCTGTTCTGGATAACGTTACCAAACTGAAATTTTCCTCCTCGATAAGTTTATCAATTTGCTTCAACCCAGGATATTCCGACATCCCGGCCGATATCTCATCATAGACCTGCCAATTAATAACGCTGCGACTGCGATAGCGCTTTTCAAGGATGAAAACCGAGTCCGACAGGAGGAAGTTACTGAGCGCAACGGCATCAAAGACCCATTTCTTCTCAGGCATTTTTTACATCATCCTCAAGAAATGAGTTGTTCTGCGCGACATTATGCTCTTCCAACCATTTCCGGGTGTTCCAGACATTCATCCCCATTTCTTCGGCCAGTTTTCCAAGGCTGATATAACCGCCCTGAAAGGCTTCGAGCGCACGCCGATGCCTCTCGCTCAGATTGCGCAAATCAAGTTGGTAGCAAGAGAGTACGGCCTGCCGAACCAGCTCGCCAACGGAAGTTTCTCTTTTTTTTGCCAGCGATTTCAATTCTTTTGCCAGATCGGGGGTTACTTTAATATGTAGAGTTGAACTTTGCATTGAATCCACCTTTATTTATATGCATGTACATAATTATGTATATATGTAGCACATCAGGCAAAAAATATCAAAATAAAATCGTGTTGCGATTTTATGAAACGCGGCTACGTTGCTCTGGTTGGCGATTTGTTAAATATTGTGCGCAATATATTGCGAACTTGCAGTATATTGCAAAAAGTCAAAAAGCTTCTTTTTCCTTTCCGCATCCAAAGACAGACTTAATAATTTATAATTACAATTAGTTATATGTTTTAACCCAAAACTAACAGAGCCTGGAACAGACTTTGCAGAAACAATTTTTTATAGCGATTGTTCATTTCGTTCGTTTTAAGCAGTAACCAAATAGACTTAAATTGAGAGTTCCCACCTTGAGGTTGGCCGGTTTCCCAGCTTGCCGGTTTGCCGGTAACATCCCAAAAAACGGGCCAACGGGCTAACCGGCTAAACCGGTCAACTAAGCCCAGGCCATACATAACAATCAAAACAGGAAAAGGCTTTTTAATCGGAACATATTTGTGAAAACCACTATATTATGTTTTGCGAGGTGCCTAATGGTTGGTTTAGAACTTCGGATCTTATTGGAAAAGGAAAAGCGCAAGGAATTTTTACAAGCCTTTGATCTTTTGTCAAAACCACAAGATAAAAATGATGCCTGCGTCCAAAAAACCCTTTATGAAAATGTCGGTGAAGACGGCCGCTTTATATGGGTAGAACGCTGGAAGGATTTAAAAGCACTTAAAAACTATCTGATTTCGGATCACTATCGATCGCTGTTAGGCGTCATCGAAGTATTGGGGGAACTGGAAGATATGCAGTTGGTGGAGTTTAAGGCGTCTTTTGATCATTAAACAAAATCACTGGGCAATTTTACACAAAAAACAAAGAAAAGAGGGGGACGTTATGAGATCAATTTGGATTCTTATTCTGGCTTTGGCGATGGGGATTTTGACAGGGTGTGCAAGCTCGCAGACCAGGATTAACAGGATTTCACGGATCTTTTTTGTATTTCTTCCTTCCCTGATGGAAGGAAGAAAACTCCAATCACGCCATCGTCCACAGCGCTTACAAAAAATATCGGCGGACGGTTATCGACCAGTACCTTGCCCCGGAGAACAGTTGGCGCGTGAAGCTGGATGAAAAAGGCCGCCTGAGCTGGGTGTCCAGCGCGGGGGAAATTGATAAGGAGCCGGCCAGAAGTGCCTGGCAGCGCATCTCGGTCGGTTTTTACAGCTTGCTGCCTATCGAAGACCAACTCTAATCCGACAAGGCTTTAGTGCTACGCTTTGGAAATCTTGCAGCGCATGTATTCTCCCTTGAGCGGCCACGCACCGGATAAGGGATCGCATTTATCCGGATCATCGTCTGTGGTAACGTTGATGTTGCATTCCCAAAGGCCGTACAGGGATGGTTCGGCAGCATCCATTTCCGGAAACCACCATGCATGCTGAGAAACTATATAGCGAGGATGAAAACAGTTTGACAGGCGTGCTTTTTGTTTGACCCGTCCCAAATGTGTTTCAATAAAGACCCAATCCCCGTCGTTTATCCCCTTCTTCCGCGCGGTGTCAAAATGGATTTCGACAATGGGGTCGCGATGTCGCTTGCGAAAGCCTTCAATGTGTCGAAATTCGCTGTGGTGGTATGGCATCACCCGGACTCCACTGATATTGATCAAGGGATATTTTTTCTTGATCTTTTCAGGAATGTCAGGTTCGGTATAATCGGGAAGTGGGTCGTAATCGAGCTGTTCCAATATGGTAGAATAGAGTTCGACTTTACCCGAAGGCGTTGCCAGAGGGCCCTTTTGGCATCTCCCCGCTTCAGGCGGCAGCACTTTAGCACGTGTATGGTGCACAAACGCTTCCAATGAACTATGCCCTTCTGCGTCCATCAATTCGGCTATCCGATACTCCCAGACATCCTCAAAGGTCTTCCAGGGCCAGTGGTCGGCCTGACCCAGCCTCACTCCAAGCTCGCGCCAGAATTCGTAGTCATTAAGCCGCTCATACTCGCCGGGGACCCGGGCGGGTACGGCAGCTTCCCCCACTTGTACCAGTGGATATCCGCCCACGGAAGCGAAATTGCCCATATCGGGTCTCTCCATCCAGCAGGCTGCGGGGAGGACATAGTCGGAGATGGCCGTGGTCGGCGTCCAGGTAAGGTCAAAAGTAACCAGAAGGTCGGTGCTAAGAAGCGCCTCATAGACCAGTTTGGTATTGGCATAAGAAAGCAGCGGGTTGCTACAGGATACCAGGAGGGATTTCACCGGATACGGTTTGCCCGTAAGCATTGCCCGGAAAACCGTTGGCGCATGGGCCGGACTGTGAAGGTTTACCGCAGCCGCATGTCGCTCTCCCCAAACTTTGCGCATCTGTGCTTCGATGAGCTCCCAGCCCGGATACCCCAGGAAGCGGAAGCGGTCACTGCCAAGCTGTTTGCGGCGTTGTTCCGACAGGAGCATTTCATTGGCTTCCATGCACACATCCGGAATAAATCCGGGGTACGGACTGGAAATCAGTTCGCCGCCCTCAACATCGACGGTGCCCACAATTGCCCGCAGAAGGTTGATTGCCCGAATAGCCTGAATGCTGTTGGGCGCACCGTGTTCCGCGGCCACACCTATGACCATATTCGATGGTTGGTGCGCGGCGTAATAACGCGCCGTCTCAAAAACGGCATCCATTGACAACCCGGTGATTTCGGCGACCCTGTGCGGTGGATAGGCGCCGGCCCGCTGCTTTAACTTGGCAAATCCGACAGTATAATTTTCCACAAAGGTCCTGTCGTAAAGCCCTTCTTCGATGATGACATGTATCATCCCCAAGGCAAGCGCAGTATCGGTCCCCGGCCTGATCTGCACCCACCGGTCGGCTTGGCGGGAGGGTTCGATGAACCGGGGGTCGATAACCATTGTCTTCATACCGGCCTTTTTCGCCTTAAGAAAACTATTCCATGAGGATGGCCCGCCTTCGTGAGCATTGCGCCCCCAATGAACCGCCAACTTTGTTTTCCCCGGTTTTCTATCCGGCACCAGATGTCCGCCGAAAGTGGCAAACCACACCATGGCACGGGGTGCATAGCAGATGGTAATAACGCCAATGCGGTTGGGACTGCCAAATAGATTCATGAAACGGGTCTTGGCAAATTCCGCTGCGCCGCGCCCGGTGCCCGAACTGGTTGCCACCGCCTCAGCTCCGTACCGACGGCGGATGGCTTCCAGTTTTTCTGCTATTTCGTCCAGAGCCTGATCCCAGGATATCTGCTCCCACTGGTTGGCTCCGCGGGGCCCGGAGCGCTTCATGGGAAAGCTGAGCCGAAACGGATGGTGCTGGTAGTCCTTTGCCAGTGTCGGACGCACACAGAAAGCACCCGGAACTACGGGAGCTGCAGTGTCCACGGCCACCCGTTGAACCTGCCCATCCCTGACATAGACTTTCATGGCGCAACCCACGCTCGTACAAAAAAAGCATGTAGAATATTTTAATTCGATCTCAGACATCGGCCCATCATTTTCTTTTGAGGGTATGCGTTCACAGGTTCAGTGTTCAACGTTCAGGGTTACCTTTCTGTTGGGTTTACAGAATCAGAGTTCACCACTGCCCGACCGACGGCAGGCGAGTTTCAAGGTTGTCTTTTTCATGCGTTCACAGGTTTCTCGCCACTGGTGGGATTCAACGTTGTCTTTATTCGTTGAACCTCTGAACCCTGCCTGTCCCGCCGTAGCCCGGCGAAGGAGGAAACCTTTGAACCCGTGAACGGTTACTTTTGGGGAGCGTTTACGTCTGCTGAATCATTTTTTCCAGCAACGGAAGGCCGTCTTCCGGTTTTTCGTTTTGCCAGGTTACCCAACTGCGCAGTTTTTCTAACGCGTTTCCATTTCCGATGGCCTCGCGGGCCATGTCGATCCCCTCTTTTAGATCCTTGGCCTTGCCTGTGATATAAAGCAGGGGGGCCGCGTTCAGACAAACGATGTCGTTGCGAGGTCCTTCGTCCTTTCCCATGATTACACGCAAAAGTGTCAGCGAATCCTTTTGCACGTCACGGCTGGACGCCATGTCTTCAAACCGGGCACGCTTAATGCCGAGATCCTCAGGTGCGATGGTGTATTTGTCGATCGTGCCGTCTTCGGCCAGTTCGGCCACATGATTGGTTCCGAGCGTGGATAATTCGTCCATCCCCTTGTCGCTGTGATCATCGAGTCCATACATGACAAAAGCCCGTTTAAAGCCGATTTCTCGAAGCGTTTGTGCTTCAATGTCGATCATATCGATTGTAGGAACACCCATAACCTTGTAAGTCGGCATGGTCGGATTTAACAGCGGTCCCACCAGGTTGATGGCCGAACCAAAACGAATCTGGGACAGCACCCGTGCCAGAGTCTTGGGGTGCACCGAAGGTAAAAAAGCATTCCAGGCACATATACCGGCTTTTTCGATGCTCTGCTTCGGCAGTTTCGGTGCGGACTCCACGTTTACTCCCAGGGCTTCCACCACATCGATGGCACCGCAGTTGGAAGAAATGGCCCGCGCGGCATGGCGTACAACGTACAAACCGCACGCAGAAGCGACAATTGCGGCGCCAGAGCTGATGTTGAATGTCTTCAGCGTATCTGCTCCGGTGCCGCAATTATCGATAAGCGGTTCCGGGACGTCCACCTTGACTTTTACGGTGTCGTATTCATAGAGTGCTTCGAACGTTCCTGCGATCTCCTCCGGGGTTTCCGGCTTTGCTTTCAATGCGCCGATAAAGGCTCCCTGCTGTAAGTCCGATTGTTCTTCTTCACAGATCTGTCGCCAGCATTCGCGCGCCTCTTCACGGGTGATATCTTTACCCTGTGTCAGACGCACAACAATGGCGCCAAACTCTCTCCAGCGGTCTTCTTTGCTTTCCATTTCCATGATCCTTTAATCTCCTTTACGGGTTAAGTCTTTACTTTCGGCTTATATACGACATAAAGATAGTCTCCCAACTTCTCCACTTTATCGAGCTGAACCCATGGAATCGTCTCATCGGGCCAGAATGCTGATCTTTCAACAGGCGTAATCGACCTGGCGCCCCCGATGATAAACGGGCATATGATGAGATGAATTTCATCGTAGAGGTTTGCAGCGATCATAGACCGGTGCACCGTCCCACCGCCTTCTACCAGCAGGCGCCGAATTCCCCAACGGTGAGCCAATTCGGAAACCAGAGGGGAAAGATCTACAAATTTTCCACGCCCGCAAACAATAATGTTTGCACCTTTCGATTTGAACGCATCTACCCTGTCTTGGGGGGCATCTGCCGTCACCCCTACAATTGTGGGGGCATCATCGTTTAGCACCCTGGCGCCGGCGGGCATTTCAGCCAAACCGTCAAGCACAATGCGGGTTGGGTTTTTACCCTGGGCATCTCGGAGTGTCAGCCGAGAATCGTCCAGCAAGATGCAGTTGAGTCCCACCATGATCCCGTCCACGCTCCCCCGTTGAGAATTATGCCGCTCCATAATATCGGGGGCGATCAGCGACGGGCCTACCGGGTTGGGTTGTCCAGGCTTACGCTCGGGTGCAATTTTGCCATCCAGGCTGACGGCCACCAGCATTATAGTGTACGGCCGGTTCATATGTTACCTAATACTGCATGAAAAATTTTAAACGATGTCGCTACATCCGAATCTGCTTCACAGCCAGCACAAATTGGCGGACCCGCTGATTGTCTTTTACACCGGGCGCTTTTTCGACCCCGCTGATGACATCCACCCCGTAAGGCCGGACCCGTTCGATTGCCTCGGATACGTTGTGTACCGTCAACCCGCCTGCCAGAATCAGCGGTATTGAAATCGACGACGATATCCTTTCAACGATGTGCCAATCCAAAGGCACTCCGGTGCCGGCCGGTCTATGGGCTGTTTTTGAATCGACCACCAGCCCCGCTATGCCCGTCCCGGCCAACACCTTGGCGGCTTCAAGGGGATCTTCTATGGAAAAATGTGCTTTACCGGTATCGATATCGATTCGTAGCGCTTTTATCACTTGTATTCCCGTATTCTCCAGGGCCGAACAGATATGCTCAATCTCTTCCTTGGTTTCATCGCCGTGCAGCTGAAGGAGATCGGGCTTCACGGTATCGGCGATCTGGAGGATGGATTCCGGCGGGCCTCCCACAACCGCGGTTTTGGTCACAAACGGCGGAGTCAAGGCCACCAACTCGCGGGCTCTGGTACGGTCAATGTTCCAAGGCACCGGGATCGGGTATTCCGTTACAAACCCGACCGCGTCTGCCCCCGCCTCTACACACAAACGGATATCTTCGGCGCTCATGAGGCCGCAAATTTTAACGCGTGTCATGGCATATTCAACTGATTTAAACGCTTTACCGACTAAAAAGTCGTCAAATCCACCAGGCAAGAATGAAGGTCATCCGCTTTCAGCACCGCTGTGCCAACCAGCACCGCATCCGCACCGGCCCGGATGGCCCGTTGGACGTCATCACGGGATTGCAGAGAACTTTCGGAGACGGTTACGATATGTTCCGGCACAGCAGGGATTAGCGCTTCTGTGACCCGGACATCTCCCGCATCCATTTCCAACCGGCGAATATCCCTATTATTGATTCCAATGATCGTAGGGTCCAGTCGCAGTGCTCGTTGCAACTCTTCAGCAGTATGGATCTCCACGACAGCTTCCATTCCCAGTTGCCGGCCCTGTTGATACAAGTTTAAGGCGATCTCGTCGGATGTAGTGGCCATTATGATTAGAAAAGCGCCGGCCCCGGCTTCATGCGATTCCGTAATCTGCTCTGGTTTTGTAAAAAAGTCTTTTTGAAGGACCGGCAGGGAACACGATTGTGTGACTTCCCGAAGCACGTCGATACTTCCCCCAAAGTGCCTGGACTCCGTGACGACGGACAGCGCACATGCACCGGCCTGCTCCACCAGTCGGGCCAAATCGGCTGGTTTACGCTGTTTCAGGAGATTGCCGTCTCTCGGCGAGATGGGTTTGATGTCAACGATTACAGGTATGCGGGCCCTTTTTTGCGCCTCCCAAATGGCTCTGGAAAAAGGTCGGTTACCGGTCACTCGCCGATATGCTGGGCCCACACTTTCTCCATGTCGTGTTTCGAGTAGCAGCGAAAAGCCAATGTCGTGACGGTCTTGGTAATGCCCGGCGTTGAGGCGATCTGCTCGGATACCACCGTGGCGAGAGAATCGAATTCCTTGACCCGGACGACCGTGAAAATGTCCCACTCACCGGTTACCGAATAGACTTCTGCAACGTCCTCAATGCCCACAAGCGCTTCTGCTACAGATTTTACCCGGCCGGTTTCACATTTGATCATAACAATAGAAGTAATCATGATTGTCGCTCCACATGAAAAATAAGATTAATTAACAATCTGGTTGTCTTGAGACATTCATTTTGCATCGCATCCCCTTTAGGGGATGATGAATATGAATTCCCTTTTAGTCGGCGAGAGTATGGCAAAAAGGTGTTGGCATGTCAATTGTTAAAGCAGCGTGGATTTGAAGAACCCTGCAGTCCGCCTCAGGCGGACAGGGAATGTTCTGCCGTGCGGCAGTTCAAATTTAAAGTAGGGTTATGCGGTTAGATGAATCGTTTCGCCGGGTTTCGGAACCATGGCTGAAAACCCTTCGTTTTCAAGATGCTTTGCGAATGCAAGCGACTGGTCTTCTTCTCCGTGGACAACGGCAATTTTTTTAACCCGCAAATTAGATTCTTTGAGAAAACGGATCATTTCATGGCGATCCCCATGGGCACTGAAGCCGCCCAGCTGAACAACGACGGCCTTTAGCGGATACTCTTTGTTGAGAAACTTTACCAGCGGCGGCGGGCCCTGGCGGCCGGAGGTTGCATAGTTCGTACCCAGATCCAGAATGCGGCGGCCCAATGTGTTCTGGGCCATAAAACCGACGATCAGGATGGTATGTCGCGGGTTATGAATTTTGTGTCGCAGATGGTGCAGTACCCGCCCGGCTTCACACATTCCTGACGCTGAGATAACGATATGCGGTTTCTCTTCGCGGTTAAGGGCCATGGATTCTGCCACAGAGCCGACAAAATGAACCTGACCAAATGAAAACGGATTTTTACCCTTTTCAAGAAAGGTTTCATGGGTTTCCTTATCGTACACTTCCGGGTGTTCGCCGAATACCCGGGTGATATTGGTGGCCAGGGGGCTGTCCACATATACCGGAACCCGGTGTACGTCACCCTCGTCGTACAACTCATGCAGCACATAAAGCAGTTCCTGGGTTCTGCCGAACGCAAATGACGGAATAATAACGGTTCCGCCTCTATCAAAAGTTTCCGTTAAAACCTTTTTTAACTGCGGTTTTAAATCCTTTACCGGCGCATGCAGGCGATCGCCATAAGTGCTTTCCATAATCATCAAATCCACTTCCCGGTCGGTCTCTTCGAAATTTAGCACCGGATTTTTGATGATCGGTTTATCGAATCTGCCGAGGTCGCCGGTGTAGCAAACCGTCAGCGTTCGATCGTTTTCGCGCACTTTAATCAAGGAAACGGCCGACCCGAGTATATGCCCGGCCTCGTAAAACGTACAGGTCGCATTCTCTCCGATGACAAATGGGTGGCGGTAAGGATAGCCTTCAAAAGAATCCAGCGCCGCTTCGGCATCTTCTGAAGTATAAAGGGATTGGACACCCTCGAGCCGATGCTCGCCGATGAGTTCGTTGATTTTTTCGGTGTTGAGCTTATGGCCTTGGGTTTTTAGAAGTTTCTTAATATTTTTAGATGTCTTTGAAACCTTTTTGTTTCCGGAGCCGGGCATTGTTTTGGAAGACAAAAAATTCCTAACGATTTTATAATTGAGATAGTCGGCGTCCGATTCCTGAATGTGCGCGGAATCCATTAAAAGGTATTCACAGGCATTCGCGGTTGCCCGGACACAAAACGTCCGTCCGTTAAAATTGTTTTTGGTCAAAAAAGGGATGCGTCCCGAATGATCGATATGAGCATGGGACAGCACAATGTTGGTAATCGTTTGCGGGTCAAAGGGCAGCAACCTGTTCTTTTCAGCAGCCTCTTTGCGACGTCCCTGAAACATGCCGCAATCCAGCAGGATTCTATCTGTCCCCGTTGATATCAGATGCATTGAGCCGGTAACTTCCCGTACAGCGCCATAAAATGTTATCTTCATACGATATTCCTTTCAGCAATAAGAAGTTCATAAGACTTGGGGCCACAGTTGAAAACAAGGTCGAAGGCAGATAAATTAGGGATGAAACTCCCCCAGAGTTGAGGATAGATTATTGCCGGCAGCTTAAAATATTTGAGCTCGATTGCTGCGTCCCGGAATAGATCCGGTTTAAGATATTTTTGGGCCGGGCTCTGGGCCAGATAACAGGATGCTCCCTGAGCGCGGCATATGTCGATAAGCAGTTGATCCCCGCGGGCCTGAATCCCCAACTCCGACAGCAAAACAACCTTGGTGTCTATATTTAAACATTTTATCAGATAGTGGATAATCTCTAAGTTCAAATCGATAAGTTCTTCAAATTTTTTTGAAAACAATTTTTTAAAAAAATTTGTATGGTCCGCAAAATAGGGGGCATTGGCATAAGCATTTTTCAGGCTGGCCAGATGCTTGCGCGCCCAATGGCCTTCATGATAAATTTCGACCGCATTAATGTTTTGAAGTCCCAGCCCTTTCTTTTTGACCGGTATCGTCATCCATAAGGTGCCCTGGTCATTTTTGAAACGGTTTCTGGTTATCCAGGTGGTCCCCCGGGGGAATTGAACCTCGTCCAAAAGGACCAGAACATCGGCAAGATGAGCTTTGTAAAAAAAACCCGGAAAAGGAGCAAAATACGGCTGACTGGCGGATAAGATCATGATCCTAAATACGTTTAAAGTGAACTAAAGTTGAAGAACCCATGTTTTCCCGGCAAACAAAGAAGAGAAGCATCATGAAGACACGAAATTAGATAGTAAACTTCGTATTTTCGTGCTTTCGTGATAATCTTTTTGGGCTACAGCTTGTCCTGATTCTTTATAAGTATCCACTGAATGTGGCATCCGTTTTTGACAATGGAGGCAATATGGCCGTCGAAAAATGTGTGCTCGACGTGCCACAACTTCCCACCATAGTTGACGACCAGATTATTATCGTCGACTACCTGCGCAATGCGGCATTTCGCAAGATCCCGAATGCCGATGCCGACAGCTTTCAGCACACATTCTTTTGACGTCCAGTAGCGAAAAAAAAGGATGAATCGATCCGCATCGGCAAGGCCCCATTCGCTGTCATCGACAATCTTTTTCAATAGTGCTTCTGAGCAGGGCCTGATTTTCTCGATATCGATCCCGATCCTGCTTACTGCTACAACACCACCGACATATTGGGGCTTATGCGTCACCGACCAGTAATTTCCATTAAAAGGTAAGGGCGCACCCTTTTCATCCTTTTGTAGATCAATTAAAGCGATGCCGCTTTTTTGGGCCGATATTTCAAGCGCCTGCCTGGCATGGCGGCTTAAACCGGCTACCTTCTCCCTGCCGGTCAGTTGCCGGTCTTTTTCCGGCACCGCGAGTATGACCGGATAGATGGTTCGATTTTTGATTTTTGATTTTTGATTTTTGATTGAATCCATATTCATTCGAATTAATTACTAACTTGAGAGTCCAAAGTTCTCATGATCATAAACATGTTTAAATTGCTTATGTCAAT
>JACKQG010005149.1_pt1 | contig 14626 bp, 6 predicted proteins | sample 8237621 | NCBI WGS metagenome assembly JACKQG01 (sample SAMN15677084, study PRJNA649215) | marine metagenome | biome: marine; feature: Black Sea; material: saline water; isolation source: suspended particulate matter (SPM) from the Black Sea western gyre | collected 2013-06-09/2013-06-10 | depth... | reverse complement strand
CGTTTGATCCTGGAGTGGCAGTTAATTCTGTCCAGGGAGGAGTAATTACATTTCTTGGCGGTTCAGAAATCCTGTATACTCCACCTGCAGATGGCAACAATATTGTTTGGCTTGGCGATGACTCATTCAGTGTTGTCATTGACGACCTAGCTAGTGGTGGTGTTACTGCAGTTACTCTTAACTTCATAGCAACCATCTCCGAGGTAAACGACGCGCCTTCGCCAGGCGACCTCAATCCTCCGGCCTTTGATGAAGATATCCCGACAGTAATAGACCTTTCTGCTGCATTGGTCGATGTCGATGACCTTCCTGGTGATTTGACGCTTAGCCGATTCGCAGATGGCTCAAATGGTTCGATGACTGAGGCAGGGGGTGCATGGACGTACACTGGAAACCAAGATTTCAATGGCACAGATACAATAATAATGACTGTGACAGATGACGATCCAATAGCTCCGCTATCTACAAACTTTAATGTAATCGTTACGATTAACTCAGTCAACGATGCACCTACTGGCGATGCTGCTCTGCCACCGCCAGTCGATGAAGATTCAACTACCACATTCGATTTGGTAGCATTAAGTAATGCCACAGACGTTGATCACGATGATAACCTCTTAACATTATTATCGGTTGATGCTTTGGGCGACCAAGGCGGCGTAATAGTGGAAGTTGGCGGTCAGGCACAATACACGCCTGCGCTAGACGTTAGTGGTGTTAGTGAACAATTCAACTTCATTATTGTAGACCCAGATGGTGCTCCATTCCCAAGTACATGTGCGGTATTTATCACTCCTGTCGCCGACGACCCAACTGTAAACCCTTCAGCTGGTGGCACCGACGAAGACCTTGCTGCAGCGTTTGATTTGATAACTCTGTCTGGTGCAACCGACCCTGACGGCGGCGTAGTAACTCTCAACGTCGCGCAGTTCCCAATCGCGACTGCCAATGGCGGCACAGTGACAGATGCAGGTGGCGGCAACGTTACATACACGCCATTAGCTGACTCTAACTCAGTGCTTGACGGAGACGACACTTTCACCTTCGTTGTTGAAGACGACAATAGTGGCTCTAATTCAGCAGTCATGACAGTAACCGTCAATGCGATTGCTGACGCTCCAGTAGCGAATGACGACCATTACACTGGTGTAACATCCATCGCTCTATACAAGCATGAATGGGAAAAAGACATTACTGCAGACTTACTTGCCAACGACGTAGATGTCGACGGCGATGTACTAGCTGCTAATGCTATAGACCTTTTAGCAATGCTCGGTGATGCTATTGTTAGCTTTGGTGCTGGGGTAATCACCATTGAGCCAGGTGTTGTGTTTGGTGAAGATAACTTTGACTACACAATCGAAGATGGCGACGTCGGAACAGCAGACTCAATAGCTACTGTTACTCTAGATGTAGCAGATAACAACTCTGTGGTCTACCAGCGCGAAGACGGCTCTAGCCCAACCGAAACGCCATACCTTTCTGCTACAGACGATCTAGGCTTCGCGGCCCTGATTACTGAAACAGTCACACAGCCTCTGCTGATGCGCGTTGATAACGGTGCACCAACATGGCAGTTTGAGATTGACTTAAACGCAATCGATCACGCTAATGTCTTAGATGACTTGACTGACGCTCACTTGGCTTCAAGCAATACTGGTACTGCTGCAGTGGCAATGCAATTCGCTTCCAACGCCCAATTATCCTACATCGTAGTAGCAGATGCTTTGGGTGTATTATGGACAGGAATAGTCGGTATTCCTGCTGTTGACCACTCTATCGAAGCTATTCATCTAAATGCAGATGACTCAGTTGTTTTGGCCCTGCGCGAGCAGACTGGTAGCACCTTACGCTTAATGCACATTGATAACCTTGCTGCAATCACTTCAGAAGTCCAACTTGATGTCGAAATCGGTAATGTCAATAGCATCGTAGAGCTGCCATTAGGTGGTTACCTCTTTGCAAGCAACACTGGCCTTCTCGAAGTAAACTCAACACTAAATGTCCAAAACTACTACGGAGACGAGTTAGGTACCGTTACGGTTAATAGTGCTCGTGTCGACGGATTAGGTGGTCTTGCAATAGTCGGTTCTACAGTAGCAGGCACTGCATACATCGCATCCTTCACTAACGCTACTGATCTGGCTAACACTGAGGTATTCGCAACCCAAGTTTCTGACTCTGGTGTAATCTTAAATGATGTAGATTTAGTAGGAACATTTTTCCAAGCCTATGGCGAAAACGGAGGCTCTCCTGCAACATTTAGTGTAGATGCTGCTACAGGAATCATAACAGGTACGCCACTCGCTGTTCTGTCAGGCCTTATAGGAAGCATCTCCGGTGCTGTGCAGACTGGCGCTGGATCAATAATGGGTGTTCTAAACACTCCAGACGGAGATTTCCTAGCCCGCATGGACCTAGATGCTACAGGCCTACCGCTGACGTCATACTCAGACTTCGGTTGGTCTCAGCCGTCTCCAGTGGTTGGACCAGCAACTACAGGCTACGATTCACTAACTATAATCACAGACTCTGCTGCTATTGATGTTCTAGCAAGTGCCCCAGGTGTTGCAACAGTCCTAACAGCACCTGCTGCTGGCGTCGACTCAATGGCGCGCCGCGCACGGACTGATTTTTAGTAGTAACTAATACTAATTCAAAGCCTGGTACAGTAAATGTACCAGGCTTTTTTTTATTAAATACCCTCCTGAAAACCTTAATTTAAAGGGTATTTTGCGATGAGTGCGTAATATATGTAGTACTATAGAGTTAATGAAGAATTCCCTCATCCTCATCTTCACCTTTTTCTTCTTAACACTGTCAGTTTCAGCACAAACTTTAGCGGTCGATGCGATCGTTGAGGGCGGACAGACTAGTTTTGCAGTTACTGGTGGTACTCCGGGCGCAAATGTGATTATTTGCTATTCGACGGCTGGTACTGGCCCATACACGCACTCGTCTGGCCTCACATTCGACTTAAGCACGCCAATATACACAATGCCGCAATTCAGTTTGAATAATAGCGGAGTAGGCGGCTACCCATCGATTACAGTACCACCTTCGGTAGTTGCAGGCACAAACATCGCCTTTCAAGCAGTGCATATGCCTACGGGAGCGGGATCCGTCAACACCCTTACCAATATGGTGCCGATCACCGTTACTGCTAATAACCCGCCTACCGCAGTCGATGATTCCCACACTCTAAATGAAGATGAGGTAGCTACAATCGATCTGTTGGCCAATGACTCTGACCCTGATAGCGACTCTATTACATTAATTGGCACCAGCAACTTCAGCGCCGGAGGCAGTTATGACATCGCAACTGGCCTATACTCACCCCTAGCCAACTTCAACGGTACAGAAACCTTCGATTACATGATTGAAGACAGTTTTGGATTGCAGGCTAGTGCAACGGTCACCTGCACTGTGCTGCCGGTCAACGATGCACCAGTAGCTAATAACCATTCCGAGACAATTGATGAAGATACTTCAACTCAGCCAATTGACCTAACCTTATTGGTAGATGATATAGATAGTAATCAGATATCAATTACTAACATTACCACGCCTCTTCACGGCACGGTTTCCTTTATCGCTAATGTTGCCATCTACACACCAAGTCCAAATTTTAATGGTGATGATTTGTTTTCATATACAGCAGATGACGGTACCGATTCAGATACTGGTGTCATTTACATTACTGTAGATCCAATTGAAGACCCAGTAGTCGCCAGTGATAGTAATATAACTATCGATGAAGACGGCCAATCGTTGCCGACAGATTTGTCGTTGCTTGTTACTAATATAGATGGCGATGATTTGACCTATTCGAAAACAGATGGCACGAATGGCACGGTCGATATTTCTGGATCATTGGTTATTTATACACCAAATGCAAATTTCAATGGCAATGACCAGTTTACATACAGCGTAGATGACGGAACTATCGTTGATACAGCTACTATTTATGTAGTAGTAAATCCGGTTTATGACCCGCCAACTGCCACAGATGGTGGTTTTACAGTTGCCGAAGATACTGTCGCGGCTGCTTACGATTTGATGCTGCTGGTTAGTAATCCCGATAACTCAGTGGCGATTATTAGTAATATAACCAGTCCGTCTCACGGCACTTTGCAAGATATGAACGGAGTTGTTACCTATACTCCAAATGCTAATTATTTCGGACCTGACTCTTTCGAGTACACGGTGACAGATGCTATTACTCCAGACACGGGCACGGTTAATATCGATGTTACGCCTGTGGATGACCCGATTGTAGCCAACGATGGCTCTCTTACTGTCGCTGAAGATACTCTCGGACATATAGATTTAGCCGCTTTAGTAGTCGATGTCGATAATAGTGGTAACTTAGATTTTTCAATAACTGTAAATGGCGCATCCGGAGATGTGACGGTTAACAATAATGGCATTGCCACTTACGCGCCTGACACAGACTTTAATGGTGCAGACTCTTTTACCTACATGGTAGATAACGGCGTCAGTAGTGATAGTGGGGTGATTAGTGTTACGATTGATCCTGTTAATGACTCTCCGGTAGCTGGGAATGGCAACGAAACGACTCCTGAAGATGTGCCAGTGCAAATAGACTTACTGGCCTTGGTTAGTGACGTCGAAGGAGATGTTTTGACAATCACCGGCGCCAGTAATGGTGCTAACGGGATTGTGACTTTCGTTAGTGGACTAAATGGCGTGGTCTTATACACGCCAGATTTAAATTTCGAAGGCCAAGATCAATTTAGCTATTCTGTATCTGATGGAGTAAATCCTGATGTGAATGGTGTGGTTGATTTAGTCATTACGCCAGTCAACGATTGCCCCGAGGGAGTAGACGTTACCGATACGATCCTTGAAGATAGTCAATGGACTGGTAACTTAGATGACATCTTTTCAGATGTTGATGGCGACAACCTTAGTTTCACTTCAACGCCGCCTTCAAACGGATTAGTATCTATTGCTGGTAATCAGGTTATTTACATCCCTGATTCGGACTTCAATGGGGTAGACAGCTTTATGCTTGAAGCCTATGATGGTCAGTGTTCTGCATTTGTAACAGTCTCAATAACAGTAGACCCAGTTGATGACCCACCAGTAATCAATGGCAGCATTACTACGCTTGAAGATACGCCTGTTACTGAAGCATTTTCAAACTTAATCGACGACCCAGATACAGACGCAGCTTCACTAAGCATCGTGTCAATTGACGATGGCGCAAAAGGAAGTGTTTCCATAAGTCAAGCTGGTTTAACCTACACACCGTACTTAAACGAGAATGGCACTGATGAAATACCAGTTACCATAAGCGACGGAACGACCCAAGTTTCGGGTGTAATTCCGGTAGTCATCGACGCGGTTAGCGACCCAACAGTTGCTGTAGATGGCAACATTGCCACCAATGAAGATACTGACTCGATTCCCTTTGACCTTAACCTACTTGTAACTAATGTAGATGGCGATGATCTAACATTCACTGTTACCGACGGCAGCAACGGAGAGGCATTTGAGAGTGATGGTCTAATGATGTATCGTCCAAGCCAAGATTTCTTCGGCACTGACGACTTTACTTATACTGTAAATGACGGTGATGACGACTACACGGCTACGATCCATGTTGTTGTGAACCCTGAGAATGATGCGCCAATAGCAAGTGATGGTACTGACCAGTGTGATGAAGATACATCTTGCGATACAAACCTTCGCCTATTAGTTACCGACGTTGACGATACCCCAACAATAACTATTTTGACACAGCCTTCCGAGGGCGTCGTCAATCTCAATGGCGATGTCGCTACATACACGCCAACCGCTAATTTCAACGGAGTAGTCAGTTTCACATACCAAGCCGACGATACTCTTCTGCAAGATACTGGCACCGTAACGATTACAGTGGTTGCTGTAAACGATCCTCCTGTAGCTCAAGATGACAGCCTAACGACAGACGAAGATAATTGGGTTGGTCCACTCGACCTTGCTACTTTATGCTCAGATATTGAGGGTAACAATTTAACTTATTCCGTTGCCGATGGTACTCATGGTACTACCCAGAGGCAAGGCAGCCAGATTGCCTACTTCCCGGCAGATGATTTCTTCGGTACCGATGAATTTACATACACAGTTTCTGACGGCACCGATTCTGTCAATGCTACGATTACCGTAACCGTAAATCCAATAGATGACCTAACTATATTTGATGACATCACCATTAACATTGACGAAGATGTAAATCATGCGCCAATTGATATGTCATTGCTGGTTACAAATGTTGATAGCGACGTGTTGACCTACACTGCTACAGATGGTTCTCTAGGCGACACCACTGTAAATGGGGCATTTGTTACTTATGTCCCTGATGCTAACGTTAACGGGGAAGATACTTTTACCATAACAGTGTATGACGGCACTGTTTACACAGATGCGACAGTAACAGTTGAGATTAACCCCGTCGACGATCCAGTAGTCTTGGTTGATGGCAGCCTCGTTACACTCGAAGACGTTGATTTTATAGGTTTCGATATGTCTACCTTAGTTACAAACTATGATGACGACAGCTTAGATTACTATGTTGACGATGACGCGACTTTAGGCGATGCCTCAATTAATGGTTCAATGATTAATTATTCCCCAGGTACAGATGAGAACGGAACAGACTCATTCACAATGGTGGTAATCGTAAACAGCGACTTATCTCAACCACTGACAGCCACAATGCATGTCACGGTCACCTCGGTCCCTGATCCGCCGGTTGCGGGTAATGTGTTTATCGAAACTGATGAAGACCTGACTTCAGCAGAAGTTTATCTGCCTGATTACGTTAAAGATCCTGATGGTGACGCTATTACTATTACCGAAATCAGCGACCCTGAGAATGGTACAGCAGCATTAATAAATGGCAAAATAACTTACACGCCGAATGATAATTTTTACGGAACCGAAGAATTAACTTATACCGCGTCCGATGTGACCCATTTTGTGACAGGGAATATTTATATAACGGTATTCCCGGTAGACGATCCAGTCGTGCTTGCAGCAGGTAGCTTTACAATTCTTGAAGATGCAGACTTATACACCTTTGATTTGTCATCGCTAGTGGTTGAGAATATTGACAACGACCCCTTAGGTTTCGATGTCACAGGGTTTCAGCTAAGTGACAACCATCAAGTTAACGGTTCAGATCTTATGTATTTGGCAAATTCAAACGCCAACGGTACTAACACTCTAAGTGTAGAGGTTAATGATGGCAGCAGTTCGGTGTTTACTACATTAACTGTGACGATTACCCCAGTAGATGACCCACTAGTTGCCAACACTGGTACCCTGACTGGTCCCGAAGATACGGATCTTTACATTAACATAATCGAATTAGTCGATGATGTCGATAATGACGGAGTCACGATTGTTGATGTCAGCAATGGTGATCATGGCATTGCTACTCACGACGGTGTTACTGCTACTTACACTCCTGACCCGGATTACTTTGGACAAGATTCCTTTACTTACACTGTTACTGACGGTGTTGGTCCTAATGTGATAGGAACAGTAATTGTTACTATATCGCCAGTAAACGACTGTCCAGTAATACAAAGCACATCATTTACAACTCTTGAAGATACACCACTGACTATTTTCTCAGATAGCTTCGTCAGCGATGTAGATAGCGATATTTTTGTTATCACTATAACTTCTTCTCCCATGATCGGGATGATTACAAACAACGGTGATGGCACTCTCATCTACGCGCCAAATCCAAATGAAAATGGATTTGATTCATTTACAATATTAGTGGACGATGGCCAATGCCAAGTAACTGGTGTCATCACCATTGAAATCACCCCAGTAGACGACCCACTAGTTGCCAACCCTGGTACCCTTACTGGTCTCGAAGATACGGATCTTTACATTAACATAATCGAATTAGTCGATGATGTCGATAATGACGGAGTCACGATTGTTGATGTCAGCAATGGTGATCATGGCATTGCTACTCACGACGGTGTTACTGCTACTTACACTCCTGACCCGGATTACTTTGGACAAGATTCCTTTACTTACACTGTTACTGACGGTGTTGGTCCTAATGTGATAGGAACAGTAATTGTTACTATATCGCCAGTAAACGACTGTCCAGTAATACAAAGCACATCATTTACAACTCTTGAAGATACACCACTGACTATTTTCTCAGATAGCTTCGTCAGCGATGTAGATAGCGATATTTTTGTTATCACTATAACTTCTTCTCCCATGATCGGGATGATTACAAACAACGGTGATGGCACTCTCATCTACGCGCCAAATCCAAATGAAAATGGATTTGATTCATTTACAATATTAGTGGACGATGGCCAATGCCAAGTAACTGGTGTCATCACCATTGAAATCACCCCAGTAGACGACCCGCCTGTCTTCAGTGGCAGCATTACCACTGCTGAAGATACTCCAATCACTGTAAATCTTTCTTCATTAGCCTACGACGTAGATAACGACCCATTATCAATAGTCTCTGTTGTGCAGCCATCAAGCGGAGCAGTAACTCACACCGGCACCACCCTAACTTACTCGCCGAGTCTAAACTATAACGGTAACGATTCAATCACTTTAACAATAACTGATACTGTAGGTAACTATACAGATACAGTTCAAGTAACAGTTACCCCAGTCGATGACCCAACTGTTGTTGATAATGCAACTCTAGCCGCCGATGAAGACTCAGTAATTACTATTGATTTGTCTACATTAATACTAGAAGAAGTAGATGGCGATACTCTAACTTATGATGTACACCAACAGGGTCAATTAGGCTCTGGTAACGTGCCACAGGGCAGCTCGACTTTAACCTACACTCCATATGAGAATATGAATGGTACAGATACAGTCAAGTATCTAGTAAATGACGGCACATCAGACGCAATCGCCACCATAACAATTAACATCGCTGCAATCAACGACGCGCCAGACGCAATTGACTTTTACGGTTATGGTCCAGAAGACATCACCATGTTAATAGACACTACATCCTTTGCCACCGATGTAGATCAAGGAGACACTCTAAATTTAACCTTCCTGCCATCATCAAACGGCGGCATCGCCATTGATAACCAAGACGGCACCATGTCTTATACACCAGCATTGGGCTTCTCCGGAATTGATAAATTCGATTACGTGGTAACCGACCAAGATGGTGAATTAGACTCGGCCACTATTACTCTAGACATCGCGCCAGCGCCGATTATCGACATGGTTTCCATCGCTGCAGGAAGCTTTGAAATGGGAGACCACGCCGGAGTTGGCGGCCCAGAAGAATTGCCGTTGCACCCTGTTGCACTTAGCGCCTTCGATATGGATCGCTTTGAGGTTAGCAATCAGCAGTTTGTTGATTACCTAAACCGCGCTTTTGAAATGGGCCAGATTAATGTCAACGGCATTAATGTTTTCCAAACTGGTGGCGCAGAAAAAATGATCTGTGGCCTGTACTATGGCATCACTTTCGACGGCGTAGACACTTTCAGCGTTGACGTCGCGCTTGCTAATTCGCCAGCCGTTTATCAAACCTGGTATGGCGCGGCGCTCTATGCCAACTGGTTAAGCACATCGTTAGGACAAATCCCATGTTACGACACTACTACTTTCGCTTGCTATTTTGCAGGTAATGGTTTCCGTCTGCCTACCGAGGCAGAATGGGAATACGCTAGCCGCAGCGGTGAGCAAACACCTTACTTCCAATATCCTTGGGCACGCGATTTCGCTACCTTCGGTGATGCAAATTACTTCGGCAACGGCATTGATACTACAACTACAGTCGGCAGCTATGCGGCTAACTCATTCGGCCTGCACGATATGTCAGGTAACGTATGGGAATGGTGTAACGATTGGTACGATGCAAATTACTACTCGGTATCTGCAGCAGCTGATCCAACTGGCCCTGTATCCGGAACAAGCAAGTCCTTCCGCGGCGGTAGTTGGTTCAATGAATCGAATCATATGCGTTCGGCATTCCGCTCTGGTCAGTCTCCACTTGTGCGTGGAACAAACCTCGGCTTCCGCTTGGTTGCGACGCAGTAAGTTTTAACTTAAGCTGGCGGCTAACTGTTCTTCAAGTTTAGCCGCCGCATTGTGCAGTTCGAGCACCTGCTCTGCATCGAGCACCTCATCGAATTTATTGAGGAAGGCCGCCCGTTCGCGTTCGTCGTGATGTTCGAGCACTTCGCCAAGCATGTGCAAGTTTTCTAGTAAGTAAATTCGATGTTCGGCAGTTAAGCCAGAAACCAGCTCATTGGCTCGGTCACGCGCCTCGTCGGTCAGGCGCCTGAGTTTGACGTGCTCTTTAGCCAGTAAGTCTACGGTGCAGCCGTTGCTTTCAAGATTTAGCTCGGCAAACTTCGGCAGTAGCAGTTCGTCTTCGGACATGCTGTGCGCATTTAGCATCACCCAAAACCGTTCAATCGTTTCGCGGGTTTCCTGCATTTGCCCAAGCACGATTGCACGTTTGTGGGCGGCAAGGCATTTAACCAAGTCGTCATGGCTCGAAAACAAATCGGTCATTGAGGTCATGGCTAAATTATAATTGATGGCATGCTATCAGCCATCACCCTTTGCCTAACTTTCGCCTGCGATTCACAACAACTCACCATCGGCGAGCATACTTTCGAGTATCGCATCCTTGAAAACGGTTTGCGTGCATACGCCATTCAAGATGACGGCGAAACTACTTCGGTATTCATGTCACTCGCTGCCGGCACTCGCGATGAGACGGCGGCCACAACTGGGTTGGCGCATTTAACTGAACACGCAATGTTTGCCGGCACCGCCACTACTGGTACCGACATGCACGAAAAAACGGTAGTCAAGTGGGGCGGCGAGTCGAATGCCTTTACCCGCGATGATTACACCATGTATTACGATCACAACTTCGCGCCCGAGCATTTGCACGAAGTACTTGTAATGGAAGCCGATCGTTTACGTTCCTTATCGCTAGATGAAAAACCAGTGCTGCACGAGCGCTACCGCCTAGATATCGAAGAGTCGCATTCTTACCAACCAAGCGACGGACGCGCGCAGCAACTCGAAAACGCGGTTTATAAATCACATCCTTATCGGCATGGTTTGCGTGATGACGAGGGGCACACTAAGGCGATTGCTTTAGGCGTAGATAAAGTTAAGTTCTTTTACGATGCTTACTACCAGCCGAACCGAGTGGCGTTGGTGGTGGTCGGTCCGCATGATCCTCAAGAAGCGTTAGATGGCGTCGAGGCGGCGTTTGGTGGTATTAGCTCGCAAGCGGTTACTAACAATCATTATTTCGAGCCAGAGCTTACGGCCTCGCGCACTGTAGAGATTGCGTCCGAGTTGCCGCGTGACCGCGTGGTGCGTTGTTGGCTTACTCCAAACATAAAGCATGCCGATCGCGCCGCGCTAGATGTTTTGGCAGCCATGTTGCAGCGCGATGAAATAAAGTCGGGGGTGATTGTCAATGTTGCAGTCGGCTCGCGCATCGAGCAAGAATTGTTCACCATGAGTTGGTCGGTGGGCGATCATGATTCGGCGACGATTGCCAAAGAAGTGTCGCGCATGCTAACTACTTACAAGTTAGGCGAGGCTGACCCTTCAGTGATGAACGAAGTCAAAGGCTTGCTGGCCGATGTTTACACTTCGCAGCCAATGCGTTCGCGTCCTTATTTTGCTTTGGCTGGTACTTTGGCTTGGTATGCTTCACACGATTTGACTGAGCAGCTGGTCGGTTACGAGGCAGCAGTGCAAGCGGTTAGCACCGAAGATTTAGCACGAGTTTGTAAGAAATACCTGTCGAAGAAAAAGTGTGTTACTGTAACCTTCAAGGGCACTGGCGAAGATGTAAAACCGCTTCCTGAATCCGCCGATGAATTGCAGGCAGAGGCCTCTGCAGCGGTCGAAACGGGTGATTACGCGCGTGCGATTGAAGCTTACACTTTGATTCTGGCATTGAAAAAAGACCCAATGAGTCAGATTATTAACTACACCGAGCGCGGTTCCATCCACCTCGAAATGAAAAACTACGATGCGGCGATTGCCGACTTCGAGGCCGGCTTGACTTACTACGATTACCCGGCGGTTGCCGACATGCTCGAAGACACCATTGCGCAGAAGAAACGTGCCATGCGCGGATTGGTTGATTAAGGTAGAATGAGCAGTAGGCTTCACCAAAGTCATCGCTCATGAAATACCAAAACGTCGAATTACTCGCACCAGCCGGATGTTATCCGTCGCTGCACGCGGCCATTGATAATGGCGCCGATGCAGTTTATTTCGGTCTGGCTCAACTCAATATGCGCGCTCGTTCGCGCCGTTCATTTGACGACAGCGACTTAGCCGAAATCTGCCGCATAACTCGCGAGGCCGGTGTAAAAACCAACATGGCGATTAACACTCTGATGTACGAGCACGATCTCGGCATGGTGCGCAAGTTGCTCGAAGAGGCGGTCGTGCAAAAAGTCGATGCGGTAATCGTTGCCGACATGGCAACCATGACCATGGCCGAAGAGCTTGGTCTTGAAGTGCATTTGTCTACGCAGCTGTCGTTGTCAAATTCTGAATCGATAAAATTTTACGCTCCGCATTGCGATCGAGTTGTGTTGGCGCGCGAATTAAGTTTGCCGATGATTAAAAAAATTCACAAGCGCATCGTCGATGAAAACATCACTGGGCGCTCCGGTCGCATAATGGAAATCGAAGCATTCGCCCATGGCGCTTTATGCGTAGCCGTTTCGGGTCGCTGCAGTATGTCGCTGTACACCGACAACGCCTCAGCCAACCGCGGCGCCTGCGATCAAAATTGCCGCAAAGAATACATCGTCAAAGATGTCGAAAGCGGAGAAGAATTACTGATTGACAATAATTACGTAATGTCACCCAACGATATTTTAACTATCGATTTCATCGACGACATGCTTGATAGCGGAATCACCGTTTTCAAATTAGAAGGACGCGGACGCTCACCCGAATACGTAGCAAACGTAACTAAAGCATATCGCACTGCAATCGATGCCGTGCAGAATGGTACTTATTCTCAAGAGTTAGTCACCGAGTTGCGCCCGTCACTCGAAAAAGTTTATAACCGCGGTTTTTCTTCAGGTTATTACTTAGGTAAAAAACAAGGCTGGTCAGAGACTAACGGCAGCAAAGCTACGCATCGTAAAGATTACATCGGCACTGTCAGTAATTACTTTGCAAAGGCCGGCGTGATTGAAGTTGAAAATGCAGCGCTCGAATTCAGCACTGGCGATGATTACGTAATCATCGGCGACACTACCGGTGCGGTCGAAGGCACTGCTGGCGAAATACGCGTCGAAGCAGACGGCGGGGCGATGAGTGCCGTCGATACCGCACCGCGCACATCTACGTTTTCTATGGCGCATCAAGGCGAGGCGCGCCGTCGCGATCGTTTATATCGCATGACTCCGATTAAGCCCAAGACAGTCGATGTCTAAAGTATCAAAGTCGCGCGTTACAATTCGTCACAAGGCCGACGAATGCGTGGGCTGCAATTACTGCGCCGAAGTCATCCCGCAATATTTCGAACTCGATGACGAGGGCATGGCGATATTGTTAAACGGCGAGAAGCGCGGCATTTATCACCACGCCGAGGCATTGGCGGTAGATGTTCAAGATATCGAAGACGCGGTCGAGGGTTGTTCTACATCAATTATATTTGTCGATGGAAAATAACGACGACTTACAATTTGTGCGCGACGAGATCGACGACATCGATGTGCAAATCGTCGAGCTATTGATTCAACGCTGTCAGTTAGCGGTTACCGCCGCCATTGCTAAAGGCAACAACCATCAAGACAAGTATCGTGAGCTAGATATAATCGAACGCACTAGCGACTTGGCTGCAGAGTTTTTTGTCGACCCAAAAATCGTTGCCGAAATATTTGAAAAAATATTAGAGCTGGCGCGCAAGCAGCAGTCTTAATTATTTAAGCATATGCTTCGCTACTTTTGCCACTAAAAACCGTGGTGACAATCGATTCAAAAATATCAACATACGGTGCTTAAAACCATGCACGTAAACCGCGCGTTTGCCTAACGCATTCAAGCTATTTAGTACCACCAATCGCGGGTCGTCCATCTTTGGGAAGGTGGACTCTGAACCGGCCACTGCATGAAACTCGGTGTCGGTCGAGCCGGGGCATACTGCAAGCACGTCAATGCCACTGCCTTGTAGCTCGCTACCTAAAGCCTCGCTGAATAGTAGATCAAAACCCTTGGTCGCGCCATACACACTCATGTACGGGGTAGGTTGAAAGCCGGCCACGCTAGCTAGATTGATGATTCCTGCGGTGTCGCGTAGTTTTAATTTGTTGAGCAGGGCATGAGTTAGTAATACGGGCGCTTCGCAGTTTAGTCTGACCATGTCGCGCAACCCAGAATACGAGTTGTCGTCGAATGGCTTTTTGATTCCGAAGCCAGCGTTATTGATTAGTAATCCGATATCTTTAGAGTCACAGGCCGTTTGCAGTACCCCAATGGACTCAGCAGCGGTCAGGTCGAGGGCTACGCAGTCCCTTTCGCCTTTATCCTTGGCGCAGAACTCGGCAGACCAAGATTCAAGCCGCCGTCAGGGTGGCGCCGC
>JACKQG010005148.1_pt1 | contig 14626 bp, 13 predicted proteins | sample 8237621 | NCBI WGS metagenome assembly JACKQG01 (sample SAMN15677084, study PRJNA649215) | marine metagenome | biome: marine; feature: Black Sea; material: saline water; isolation source: suspended particulate matter (SPM) from the Black Sea western gyre | collected 2013-06-09/2013-06-10 | depth... | reverse complement strand
ACAGCTTGTAGTGTAATTAATCTTTGAGTTGAGACATTGTCTCAGAAACGCGCCGAAACCAATCGGACAATTTAAATTAGTATTACAATCTTTGTGTCTTTGTGCCTTGGTGGCTGAACTATTACGCTTGTCTCAATTTCTTGCGAAAGGGATTATATTCATGAAGGGAATAATTTTAGTAGGGGGCTCCGGGTCACGTCTTTATCCAATAACCCGTGTGGTAAGCAAGCAGCTTTTACCGATCTATGACAAGCCCATGGTCTATTACCCCTTGTCGGTTTTGATGCTGGCAGGTATTCGGGAAATACTTTTTATTTCCACACCCGAGGATTCAGGTTTATTTCAAAAGCTTCTGGGTGACGGCTCGCAATTAGGGCTTTCTTTCTCCTTTGAAACCCAGCCAAAGCCGGAAGGGATAGCACAGGCCTTTATTATCGGCAAATCGTTCATTGGCAATGACCCGGTTTGCCTGATTCTGGGAGACAATATATTTTACGGCCACAATCTTACCGGAATTTTAAAAAATGCGGTTCAACTCCAGCAGGGCGGCTTGATTTTCGGATACATGGTAAAGGACCCTCAACGTTACGGTGTTGTAAATTTCGACGTTGACGGCAATGTCCTCGGGATCGAGGAGAAACCCAAAAAGCCCAAATCGAATTATGCCGTGCCCGGTCTCTATATTTACGACAACGATGTAGTCAACATCGCAGCCAACCTCAAACCGTCGGCGCGGGGAGAGCTTGAAATTACAGACGTTAATATGGCGTATCTAAAAAGAGGTCAACTCAAGGTTGCACTTCTGGGCAGGGGTTTTGCCTGGCTGGACACCGGAACCCAGGAAGCCCTGCAACAAGCCGCCAGTTTTGTTAAGGCCATCCAGCAGCGCCAGGGACTTAAAATATCATGTATTGAAGAAATTGCCTATAACCTCGGCTACATCGATAATGAACAGCTCGCCCAGCTTGCAGCTGCAATGATAAAAAACGAATATGGACAATATTTGATGGATTTAATTGCCGAAGACGAAAACAATCTAAATCACTATTGACTTGATTTCGACAATCTTTTATACAGTTATGTAAGGTGCCGTATGGATTAAAAGGGAATCCCGTTAAAGTCGGGAGCGGTCCCGCCGCTGTAATCGGGGACGAACGTTGCACGATACCACTGATGGGAATAAACCCATTGGGAAGGCGCAATTAGTAGATTGATCCGAAAGTCAGAAGACCTGCCTTAGTAGTAGTCAATCCCCTGCGTGTGACGGGGATTAAGACAAATCAGAAAAGGGTGAAGTAAACTGGGTGCAGCCCTTCAAGCCAAAATTGGTTTGAAGGGCTTTTTTTATCGGTATAGGTTCAAGTAAAAATATCTACGAAATTGTGGCCGGCTGGATTGAGCATTTGGGGATTGCACTGTCCCGGTTTTAGGCAAACAATAATGCTGCGGATATGAAAGTTTCCGAGCATTAACGAAACTACACCTAAAATGACATTAAAATGAACAAAGATGCGAATCATACACGACTGACCGGTTCCAAGCGATCAATGGTTTCACCAGGTAGCCAACTTATACTTTTGATGCTTTTGCTGGTTCTAATCATTGTTGCTTCCGCCGGCATGGGATATATTAAAATACCTTTTAGCGATGTCATCAGGATTGTTTTGGCTAAAATTTCAGGCAACACCGGTATTTTGGCTGACATGGACAGGCTGTTGCCGGTAGTGGTTTTGGATGTGCGCCTGCCGCGCATTTTGACGGCGGCAATTGTCGGCGGAGGATTGGCCATTGCGGGTGTAGTGTTTCAGGGGATACTTTTAAATCCTTTAGCAGATCCATATACCCTCGGAGTCTCTGCGGGCGCTGCCTTTGGAGCCTCGCTGGCCATTTTGTTCAATATCAGTTTTATGAGCACCTGGTCAGTTCCTCTTCTGGCATTCATAGGAGCCATGAGCACCTTGATGTTTGTCCTGTACCTCTCATCGTCCGGTGGAGGGTACTCCTCCAACAATCTGATCCTGTCCGGTATCATCGTGGCGGCTATCTTGTCTGCCGGCATTAGCTTCTTGAAATATATCGCCGACGAGCAGGTCTCAATCATTATTTTCTGGCTGATGGGCAGTTTTGCATCCAAAACATGGGCGGATGTAGCCATAACCCTAATTTGTGTCTGTTTTGGGTTTGGCGTTTTTCTATTCTATTCAAGGGACTTAAATCTTATGTCTTTAGGCGACCGGTCGGCTTCCTCCCTCGGGGTCGATACTCAAAAAGTACCGCTGATTCTTCTGGTAACCGCCTCTTTAGTGACGGCAATTTGTGTTTCGGTATCCGGAATTATCGGTTTTGTGGGACTTTTAGTGCCACACATGATGCGATCCATTACCGGGCCGGATAATCAAAAGCTGCTTCCTGTTTCTCTGCTGGCAGGTGCGGTTTTACTGCTGGGAGCGGATACGCTCACACGGGCGGTGTTGCCCAACGAGATACCCATCGGCGTACTGACCGCGCTGATTGGCGGGCCTTTTTTCTGTTACATCTTCCGAAAACAGCAAAAAGCGAAGGTGTGGTAGTGGAGAAACTTTTTGAAATTGACCAAATTTCTTTTGGATATAAATTGAAAAGGGTTATTAACAGCCTTTCCCTTACCCTGGAAGCCGGCGTGTTTTATGGAATCATCGGGCCCAACGGATGCGGCAAAACAACACTGCTTGATCTGATGATAAACCACATCCAGCCGACGGCAGGCCGTATCCGTTACAAGGGTAAAACTCTGGCTGGTTATTCTAAAAAGTCACTATCCAGAGAAATCGCACTGGTTCCGCAGAATTTTTACATAAACTTTCCGTTTACGGCTAAAGAAGTGGTAATGATGGGCCGCTATCCTCATATCAAAAGGTTTGCGGCCCCATCGACCCGGGACATAAGGTTTGTTCAAGACATAATGGTAAAGACAGACACCCTGGAATTTGAAAACCGTTTTATTACCCAGCTTAGCAGCGGGGAGCGACAGCGTGTTGTTTTCGCAAGAGCCCTGGCACAGGATTCACCGGTTTTGGTTCTGGACGAAGCTACGTCAAACCTGGATATCAATCATGCCATCGGCATGCTCAAACTGGCGGCCCAAGGGGTAGCCAACGAGACCAAAACGGTAATTGCCGTGATGCAGGACATTAATCTTGCCGCTGCGTTTTGCGATCATCTTATTTTTGTACAGCATGGAAATGTGGTCGCTAACGGACCCATAGACAAGATTTTAAACAGTGAGACCCTGCGAGATGTTTTTCAGGTTGACAGCAAAATTTATTTTGAGCCGTATTCGGACTCCATGCAGGTAGTATTTAAAAAATAGGGATCATCTCCAAAAGAATTGGAGATGATCCTAAGGGTTCAAGGGGCCGAGGATTCAAGGGTTCGAGTGAAATACTTTAAAAACCAATGAAGGATCCAAGTGAAAAGCAAAAAAAATAATCAAAGAAAGGACCCCAGATTTTGTTGGCAGAAGATTTGGGCTTCATTGAAAAAATAGAATTGAGTGCAGCGAATTAAATTATATTAGAGATCGAAAAACTGCTGAAAGCGCTTATAATAACCATAGAGAACAAACACTTGAACCCTTGGCCCCTTGAATCCTTGAACCCTTTACTCCAACTAAATTGGAGAAGAACCAGAAGTAGAAATGTTGAATAGCAAAACCATAATATTGTTTATTCTTATTTTGGCGGGTTTCGCCATCCAAACGGAAGCCAAAAGCCTGCCTTTTGGCGTCAATGCCGGTGCTGTCATCATCGATCAGGCCGGCCGGCGTATTGATGCGCGCCGGCCGTATGAAAGGATAATTTCACTTTACGGCGCGCACACGGAAAATCTTTTTTCACTGGGTCTCGATGGGGAAATTATCGGTGTATCGCCCAACGAAGCGTATCCGCCCAAGGCGCAAGCCAAGACGGTTTTTTCATACCATGATGATCCCGAAAAATTTATGGCGGCCAGGCCGGATTTGGTCCTGATACGTCCCATGATCGATCGCGGATATCCACAGCTGGTGCAGCGACTTGAAAAAAGCGCTATCACGGTTGTATCACTGCAGCCCGGCACAATTGATGAAATGTACGTTTACTGGGAAATTCTGGGAATCCTGACAGGCAAGCAAGACAGAGCAGAGCAGATGATCGCACAGTTTAAGCACAAGGTGTCGGAAATCGAATCATTGACAGGGCCAATCTTAACGAAAAAAAAAGTGTACTTTGAAGCCATTCACAAACAGATGAAAACGTTTGCACCGGATGCCATGGCAATGTTTGCCCTCAAGACCGCCGGTGGTGTTAACATAGCCCAAGATGCACAACAGGTTAGAAACACCAACATCGCGTTTTACGGTAAGGAGAGAATCCTTTCCCATGCTGATGAAATCGATGTGTTTATTTCTCAGCAAGGGGCTATGAACCGGCCCACGGTAGCTTTAATAAAAGCAGAATCCGGCTTTTCGGCCATAAAAGCAATTAAGAACGATCAGATTTTGATCATTGATGAAATGACAGTGTCGCGACCAACTTTGCGTTTGGTAGACGGCATTCTTAAAATCGGAAGGTATCTCTATCCGCAATTATTTGAAGGGGGAGACCATTAAAGGACTGGTCATTGCAGGAACGAAAAGCGGCAGCGGAAAGACAACTCTGGCTTTAGGACTGCTGGCCGCATTTTTAAAGCGAGGGTTGCGGGTAGCATCCTTTAAGGTAGGGCCTGACTTTATTGACCCCGGACATCATGCGTCCGTCACCGGTATTGCCGGTTATAACCTCGACGGGTGGATGTTGTCCAAAGATTACAACCTCAAATGCTTTGCCCAACACAGCCGCAAAGCAGACATCGTTGTTGTGGAAGGTGTCATGGGGCTGTTTGACGGCTATGACGGTAAAAGCGAAGCGGGTTCTACTGCTCAAATGGCCAAATGGCTCAACCTTCCGGTTCTTTTGATTGTCGACGCCCGTAGCATGGCACGCAGCGCGGCCGCGTTGGTGCAGGGATTCGAACGGTTCGACCGGGAAGTAACTTTTGCCGGGGTGGTCTTTAACAACTTAGGCAGCCAACGCCATTGGGAGTATCTCAAAGAAGCATTAGAAGAAAATGTTGACATGCCGTGCTTGGGCGGAATTATCCGCAATGAAAGCATACGACTGCCGGAGCGCCATTTAGGGCTGGTAACCCGTGAGGACTCTCCACTGAGCGCCGACCAGATTGATTGTTTGGCGGAACTGCTTGAAGAGAGCCTGCAATTAGATCAGCTGTTGGAGAAGTTGCCGGAAATCTCTATCGCAATCCCATCGCCACAGCCCGAGGGGAAAATACCTCCGGGCCGCGTTAGAATCGGGGTGGCCAGGGACCGGGCCTTTTGCTTCTATTATCCGGATAATCTGGAAATGTTAAAGTTCTGTGGCGCTGAATTAATCTATTTTTCACCCGTTGCCGACCGGATCCTTCCTGAAAAATTAGACGGCCTCTATTTGGGAGGCGGCTACCCCGAGCTTGCAGCAGGGGAACTGGCTGAAAATGAGGAAATACGGCAGCAGATTTTGCAGAAAAGCCATGAGGGCATGCCGATTTTCAGTGAGTGCGGCGGTTTCATGTACCTGTGCCGTGAAATTTGCGGCACGGATGGTGAACGATTTCCCATGGTCGGCTGTTTTCCATTTCAGGCACGTATGTATGACCGGCTGAAGTCTTTAGGGTATCGGGAAATTACACTTTCAAACCCTGCGGTTATTGGTGATACAGGCCTGCGTGCCCGGGGACATGAATTCCATTACTCTGAGATCGATACAGAAATCGAAAAAAGCGACATTGAGACGGTGTTTACGGTTACGGAAAGGGCCGGTCTTAAAAAACCCTCAACGGGCTATCAGATCAGGCGAACACTGGGAAGCTACATTCATCTACATTTCGGGAGCCAGCCGGAGGTGGGCAAACGTTTTGTTGAAAACTGCTTAATTTACCAGCAAGAAAGGTGACTTTTCAATAAGTTCTGGTCAGTGGCGCGGCAACCGGTAATAAAATTTGAAAACGTCTGAAACTCACGCAAAAGTGAGTCTAAAGAAAAAACAGGGCCATAACATTGAAATAAGAATGATCTATGGTTATTACGTCTCTATTGTTTATGAAGATATCAGATAGTTGCTGTTTTTTCTTAACACTCACTAATGCGTTCAAACAGTCAGCCATTTTCAAATTTCATTACCGGTAGCCTCCATTTGTTGAGAAGATACCAAGAAAGGAACAACAGCTCATGAAACCCGAACAGATCGAAGCATTGAGTTTCAAGATCATTGATCAAGAGGCTCGAACGCATAATTTTAACGCCATGCAATGGCAGGTGGTCCGCCGGATGATTCATACCTCCGCGGATTTCGATTACCAGACGAGCGTTCGTTTCCATCCGGACGCCATAGCAGCCGGAGTAGGCGCCATACAACAGGGGAAAACCATTATTACCGATACGAACATGGCCAAAGCGGGCATCCGTAAAAAGGAACTTTCTCGGTTTGGAGTCTCCGTGGAATGTCTTATTAATAACGAAAAAGTGAACCAAACAGCAGCGGCCGCCGGCACTACCAGGGCCAAAGCAGCCGTAGATGCAGCCCTTGAAAAAATGGAAGACGGCATTTATGTGGTCGGTAATGCACCCACCGCCTTGTTACGTTTGATTGAAGCTGTTAGAGAAAATAAAGCCGGCCCTGCTTTGATTATCGGTCTTTGCGTTGGATTTGTGAATGCAGCTGAATCCAAGGCCGCACTGATCGAACTTGATTTTCCCTACATTTCCAATATTGGACGCAAAGGCGGATCCAATGTAGCCGCCAGTGTCGTCAATGCACTGGCAATTATGGCCGCCGAAACGTAGTACTACTCTATTCGAGCGAAACGCTCGATGTCCGTTGTTCGTTGTCTGCTGTCCGTAGCTAATTTAGATGAATTAAAGTTTTGATTTATAAATTTTCAGACAAAGCGTTATCATAACGCCGGATAAACCAAGTTAGATTGTACAACTGACAACGGACAACAAACAACTGACACATTGAGTTTTAACTCAATTAGGGTACTACTTTAAAAAAGAGGACAACATGAAACAGCAAAAGGGTATTTTATACGGTTTGGGAGTCGGTCCCGGTGATCCTGAACTGATCACACTCAAAGCGGCACGGGTATTAAACGTTGTGGATGAGGTTTTTGCGGCCGCATCTACCAAAAACGCCTACAGCCTGGCCTTAAGTATTGCCAAACCTCACATTCCTGATCTGACTCCGGTGCGGATGCTCTATTTTCCCATGACCCGGGATATATCGGAGATGGAAAAAGCCTGGAAGTTGCATGCCCAAACCATTATCAATGAACTGGAGCAGGACAAAAAGGTCGCGTTTATAACTCTGGGGGATGCCATGACATATTCCACCTATGGATACATTCTGAAAAATATTCAAAAAATGGCACCGCAGTTTCCTGTTGTGAGCATACCGGGTATCACTTCCTATCAGGCCGCCGCCGCCTGCCTGAACACTCCCCTGGTAGAAGGTGAAGAATCTTTACTGTTGACTTCAGGGGCCAAGGGAGGAGAACGCTTGCGGGCCTTTGCTGCCAAGCCGGAATGCGTGGTGTTTTTAAAGGCTTACCGCAACGTTGAAGATATCGCCAATGCTATTAAAGAGGCCGGAGTGTATCAGGATGCCATCGGCATTTCCAACTGCAGCCAGGAGGATGAAAAAGTATACCCCGATATCGAAGAACTTTGTGAGCGCCGTCCTGATTACTGGACCCTGATTTTCGCTAAACAGAAAAAAGTCGATGAGACCCTCAAAAGCTGAGCCCAAGTACATCAGACTGGCCGTTTCCTGCGTTATTTCGGTGGCCATACTCATCTGCGGCACCATTTGGGTGGATAATCTGGGCATTCACCGCATTACCACCAAACTGCTTTGGCCGTTGACGCGCCTGATGTTCTTTATCACCGTCGGACTTGTAGTAGGCCAGACGATTGAAGCGCTGGGGTGGACCAAAAAGCTGGCGAAACTGGCGGGGCCCATGTTTCGATTTAGCAAATTAGGTCAACGCTGCGGAGCTGCGTTTGTGACGGCGTTTTTATCTGGAGTGGCAGCCAATGCCATGCTCCTTGACTTTTATAAAGATGAAAAGATTACCCGCAAGCAGCTTTTTTTGTCTAACTTTGTCAATCAGATGCCGGCCTATTTTTTGCACCTGCCGACCACGTTTTTTATTGTAATTCCGCTGACCGGATGGGCCGGCGCACTCTACTTTTTACTGACGTTTAGCGCCATGGTCGTAAGAACCATTATATTTTTGATATATGGCCATTTTCAAACGGGTATGCAGCCGGATGACAATGGGCAACAGAAAGAATTAAAACAAAGCTCCCAGGAGAAAAAAAGCCGCGGTTTATACAAGATTATCAGGAAAAAATTGCCGGGACGGATTAGCGGTATTGCTGTTTATGTGATACCCATTTATGTTGTTGTATATGTATTAAACGCTATGGGTATGTTTGAAGCCGCCAGAAAATTGTTGGCCGGCTATGTGGTCACCTCATTTGTGCCCATGGAATCCCTTTCGGTAGTAATTTTAAGTTTTGCAGCGGAGTTTACCTCCGGATTTGCCGCTGCAGGAGCCTTGTTAGATGCAGGCGTACTGACTACCAAGCAGACGGTCCTGGCACTGTTAATCGGTAATATTGTTGCCTTTCCGGTGCGGGCCCTGCGCCACCAACTGCCGCGCTACATAGGCATATTTGCACCCAAAATAGGTACTCAACTGCTGCTGATGGGCCAGGGCTTTCGGATTATGAGCCTTGTTTTTGTAGGCTATATATATTATTTGGTGGGATAAAGAAAGATGACACCTGATCAAAGCCCAACACTAAAAAGCGGATTTACCACGGGAACTGCCGCAGCAGCAGCGACCAAAGGAGCGCTATTGCTGCTGCTGACGGATCAAGCACCCGATCATGTTTTTGTACGTTTCCTTACAGGTGAGAAGATTCGGATTCAGATACATACCTGCGCTCGCGTGGGCGCGCAAAGCGCGCGTTGTTCAGTGATAAAGGATGCCGGGGATGATCCGGATGTCACCCACAAGGCTGAAATCGGCGCCCTGGTCACTTATCCTGTGACGAATGCTACAGAGAGTGTGGTGATTACCGGCGGCAAGGGTGTTGGAAGGGTCACAAAACCCGGACTGGGAATTCCGGTCGGTGAGCCTGCCATAACCGAGGGACCTCGTAAAATGATAGTTCAAAGCGTCCAGGAGATTGAGCAGCAATACGGTATCCAGGGTGCCGTTGCCACGGAACTGTTTGTTCCTCAAGGTGAGATTCTGGCCCAAAAAACCCTGAATGCACGCTTGGGGATTGTGGGGGGAATTTCCATACTTGGGACCACCGGAGTTGTGCGGCCCATGTCGCATGAGGCCTATATTGCCACCATCGATGCAGCCCTTTCGGTTGCCGGGGCTGCGGGCCTTGAGCAGGTAATACTGGCCACCGGGCGTCGCAGCGAACGCTATTCCCAGATGCGCTGGAACAAACTTTCCGAAGAAGCATTTATTCAAATCGGCGACTATTTTCAGATGTCCCTGTCCAAGGTTGCCGAGAAAGGCTTGAAAAAAGCGTCGCTGACCGTTTTTTTCGGCAAAGCCGTCAAGATGGCCCAGGGGGTGCCCCACACTCACGCAGCCAAAACGCGCTTGTCTTTGCAGAAATTGTCTGAATGGGCATTTGAATCAACCGGCAGAAGAAGTTTGGCCGGCCGTATTGCTGCCGCCAACACGGCCCGGCATGCACTGGATTATATCCTGCCAGAATTTCCGGAAGTGATAGCGCAGGTCGGAAATAGGATTGTAACCTCTGCCCGGCGGTTTGCAGGGCCCGGCGTTCAGATTCAGAGCGTAATTTATGACTTTGAAGGGAATGTTATCTTCGATTCCGAAAAGACCGGATGAAGATGAACCAAGATATGAAACCAGTCACCATCATCGGGATGGGGCTTACGCCCTCAGATCTCACCGACGCACACAGAAAGATCATCCAAAAAGCCGACATCCTTATAGGAGGCAAACGGCACCTGGCGTATTTTGAAGACCTTGGTGTCGTCAAAAAAGAGATCACCAAAGATCTGAAGGCAATCGTCGCCTATATTCAAGACCAAATGATAAGCAAACGGATCGTGGTTCTGACCTCGGGCGACCCCCTGTTTTACGGCATCGGTTCCGTGTTGGTCCGTGCGCTTGGGCCTGACCGGATTGAGGTGTTGCCCAATATTTCCTCCATAGCCGCTGCTTTTGCAAAAATCAAGGAGCCTTGGAGCAATGTCAAGGTCATCAGCCTGCATGGCCGCAACCACGAACCGGAACTGCTCCAGGCACTGAAACGCCACGAGCAGGTGGCCGTTTTCACCGATCCTGACAAAAACCCGGCCTGGCTGGCAGATTTTCTTATTTCAAAAGGCGTTATCAATTTAAAAATGGGCGTGTTTGAAAAACTCGGAACCCTGGATGAAAAAATAGGATGGTATCAATTGGAAGCAGCAAAGGACCTTAACTTCGCTGATCCCAATGTGGTGATATTGAAACGTAAACCGGAAACGAATAGCTCGTTGCAGAAGCTTTACATGGGACTTTCCGAAGACCTTTTCGAACACGAAAACGGTTTGATCACCAAAACCGAAATTCGGGCGGTTACTTTGGCAAAGCTCAAGTTATTGCCATACCATACGCTTTGGGATCTCGGGGCCGGCAGCGGATCGGTTGCCATTGAAGCGGCCGTGTTTTTAGAGCGAGGCAGGATTATCGCTGTTGAACAGAAAGCAGAAAGGATCGATCAGATTAAAGCCAACATCAGGCGTTTTGGGATAAACAACATTGAAACGCTTCAAGCCGTTATGCCGGACGGGCTCAGCGGCCTCCCGACTCCGGATCGTGTCTTTATCGGCGGCGGCGGGCGTGATCTGGAGCAAATTATCTCTAAGGCCGCCTCTTTGATGAAACCCGACGGTGTGATGGTAATCAACACGGTGCTGATAGCTAACCTGGAAACATCCCAGAAAACGATGCGTAAAAACGGTTTCAACACCGAAGTTATCCAGGTCCAGGTTCTTCGCAGCAAATCGATGCCGTGGAGTGAACGATTTGAAACCCTGAATCCGGTTTGGATTATTTCAGGACAGAAAACAGACTGAGCGGCGTAGCCGCGTTTCATAAAATTGTAACACAATTTTATTATGGAAAAAGAAATCTACCCGGTTATGTTTGTCGGCGCCGGTCCCGGTGATCCCGACTTGATTACGGTCAAAGGGCAGCAGGCCTTGATGACGGCGGATGTGGTGATATATGCCGGGTCGCTGGTGCCGGAGGCGGTCTTGAAGTGGACCCGACCCGAAACCCGGCGGATCAGCAGTGCCGCTTTGAATCTTGGACAGATAGTTGATGAGATGGTAAGGGCCTGTAAGGCCGGAGAAAGAGTGGTGCGGCTGCATTCCGGAGACCCGAGTCTTTACGGCGCTATTTTTGAGCAGATGGCAGAGCTGCAAAAACGGAATATAAGCTACCAGGTTATTCCGGGAGTCACTGCCGCCTTTGCGGCCGCGGCCGCCATGGGGCTTGAATACACACTGCCGGAAGTTTCTCAGACATTGATCCTAACACGCGTGGCCGGGAGAACGCCGGTACCTGAAGCCGAAGCCTTGGAAAAACTGGCCGAACACCGCACTTCCATGGCGGTTTACCTCAGCATATCACTCATCGACCAGGTAGCTAAAATCCTGAAAGAAGCTTACGGTAGTTCAGCCGCCTGTGCCGTGGCGTTTCGCGTCAGCCAGCCCGAGGAAAAAATTATCAGGACAACCCTTGAGAAACTTGTAGAAACCGTCCACTCTGAAAACATAACCCATCAAGCCCTGATCATTGTCGGCAAGGTCCTGGAGGTTGGGACGGAGCAATTGACAGCGAAATCCAAGCTGTATGACAAAGAGTTTACACATGGTTACCGGAAATAACAAGTTTAGGTAACCGTTCACAGGTTCAGGGTTCAAAGGTTCAGGGGTTCAGAGATTCAAAAGTTGGTTCTCTCAACCCCTAACAGACTGAACATCGAACATCGAACGTCCAACATCGAATTTTGAATAAGGTATTCTGCCAATTTATAAACTGGCGGAGCGACCTGTCGGGTCGAAGCCGGAGGCGAAGACTGAAGCGATTTCATCATTCGATGTTCAATGTTCGATGTTCGATGTTGGACGTTAATCTTTGAATATGTTCATCTTTTAAGGTTCACAGGTTCTGCGTTCCAGGTTCTGCGTTAACCCCTGAACCTTTGAACCCTGAACGGTGAACTCTGAACCTGTAAACGCCTACAAATTACTTTATGACCGATGTAGCTAACATTGCTGTTTGGGCAATTACGCCCAAAGGGGCGCAGCTGGCGGAAGCGATTGCCCGCAAAATGCCGCCGGCGGATTTATTTGTTACCGTCGAACTTGCGTCTGATTTCGACCGGACCCATGTGTTTGCGCGTTTAAAAGATGCCGTTCAACGACATTTTTTGTTGTATTCCGCCCATATCTTCATCATGTCAACCGGTATTGTCGTACGGATGATTGCACCTCTGATCAGGAACAAAACCCAAGATCCGGCGGTGCTGGTGGCCGATGAAAACGGGCAATATGTGATCAGCCTGCTTTCAGGGCATATCGGCGGGGCCAATGCACTTACCCTCAAAGTGGCCGAGCTGATTCAGGCGGATCCGGTGATTACCACTGCCACCGACGTCAATCGGCTACCGGCCGTTGATGTTTTGGCCAGGGAAAAGAACCTTTACATCGAAAATTTCAGCGCAATCAAAACCGTCAGCATGGCGATGCTTAGCGGTGCGCCGATTTATCTCCATGATCCCTATAACTTTTTAAGTGACGATCTCAAAGCAGTTAAGGTTTTACCATTTCCTACAAAAAAGTCAGACGGAAAAGAGAGTCCTCAAAAACACGTACATGCCGGTGTATACATCGACGATAAAGAGATAAAAGTGCCGGATAATACCCTGGTGCTGCGACCCGCGACCCTGGTAGCGGGAATAGGGTGCCACCGTGATACGAGTTTTGAAGAGTTACAAGAATTTTTATTTAACATCTTGGGTCGATTTGCTCTGGCCGTCAGGTGTTTGAAGTGCCTTGCCAGTGTTGATCGCAGGGCTGATACAGCCGGCTTGCCGGCGCTGGCCAAGGATTTAGAAATCCCCATCAAATTCTTTGCGCCCCAAGAGTTAAACGCGGTTCAAACCATAGAAAATCCGTCCGTGATGGCAAAAAAACATATAGGAGTTGAAAGCGTATGCGAAGCAGCAGCGATTCTGGGCTCGCACCAGGGCCGACTGATAGTTCCCAAGCAGAGCACAAAAAACATGACCGTGGCCGTCGCCAGAATTCCCTTTTCATTGTAGGCATCGGTCCCGGCAGTATGGATCATTTATCCAAACGTGCCATGGATGTCCTGGCAGGCGTTGATGCAGTGGCCGGATATACCACCTACATCGAACTGATTCGGCCGTTGATTGAGGGCAAAATGATCATCAGCACACCTATGACAAAAGAGGTGGAACGGGTTGAAACGGCCATTGAAACGGCCCTGGACGGAAAAACCTGTGCCATCGTTTCCAGCGGGGATCCAGGTGTATACGCCATGGCGGGGCTGGTGTTTGAAATGTGTAATCGTAAAAATATTTATGTGGTTTCACCAGGTGATGCACCTGAGATGAAAATGGATAGCCGCAATTTACGCATCGAAGTTGTTCCCGGAATCCCGGCCCTCTGCTCCGGTGCAGCTCTCCTTGGTGCTCCCTTGACACACGATTTTGCCGCCATCAGCCTGAGCGATCTGCTGACCACTTGGGAACAGATTGAACAGCGCCTGCAAGCAGCGGCAAAAGCTGACTTTGTCATCGTCCTGTATAACCCCAAAAGCAAAAAACGGGATTGGCAGCTTAAAAAGGCACAGGAAATTATCCTAAAATACAGAGATCCACAAACTCCCGTGGGAATTGTTGCCCGCGCCATGCGGGAGGGGCAGAACGTGCAGATCGTACCCTTAAAAGATCTTCACAAAGAAGATGTGGATATGCAGACAACGGTTTTTATCGGCAGCAGCGCTTCCGTCACCTACCTTAACTATATGGTAACACCGCGTGGGTATTCTAAAAAATATACCCTCAATAAGTCTTGAAAAACCTGGCATTTTGGGCTAGGGCAGAGATATTTGCTCTGCCTTGGAGTTTTGTGTCTAAAATCACAGATTCCAAGCACCAAAAAAACAAACAAGCTCCAAACAACAAGCACCAAATTCCAAGGAAATTCCAAACTACAAGCACCAAATCTCAAGGAAATTCCAAAGTTTGTTATTTTGAATTTCGGTCATTGTGATTTGTTTGTAATTTGCAATTTGATATTTGGAATTTAATTTATTCATTTGAGATAGGTGCACCCCTTTGGGGTGAAACCAAAGCCTGGTCCTATGGGCCCGGATTCATTACTACTTGTCGGTCACACCGGCTTCTTCGAACGTCAGGACTTCATTGAAAACA
>JACKQG010005146.1_pt1 | contig 14630 bp, 12 predicted proteins | sample 8237621 | NCBI WGS metagenome assembly JACKQG01 (sample SAMN15677084, study PRJNA649215) | marine metagenome | biome: marine; feature: Black Sea; material: saline water; isolation source: suspended particulate matter (SPM) from the Black Sea western gyre | collected 2013-06-09/2013-06-10 | depth... | reverse complement strand
TAAAGCATGATAATACGTTTGAATTATTAGTTTATAATTCGCCTTTTACAATTTCCAAAAGTGCTGACAGAATGGGTATTCGGTTAGATGGTAATCAAATTATTTCTAAGCAAAGTCGAAACATACCTTCTGAAGGCATTATTAAAGGATCAGTTCAAGTTCCAGGTGATGGAAATCCCATAGTACTAATGGTTGATCATCCAACAATTGGGGGGTATCCAAAAATTGCTACTGTAATTTTAAATGATCTTGTTAAATTAGCACAATTATCTTTTGGAAAAGAAGTAAGTTTTGAAAAAGTATCAATTGAGACTGCTGAAAATTTATATTATGAAAATAAAAATAACCTCGATGAAATTTTTAAATCGATTAAAAATTATAATAATTAATATTTACTGTATACTCTTGTGGAATGTCAAATAATTACAAGGCTATATTTTATGTAATACTATCTACTTTTATTGGTTCTTTTTTTGCTGTTATTTTAAAATCACTTTATAATGAACTGCAAGTAACAACTATAGGTTTTTTTAGATTTTTTTTTGGTCTTTTAATTCTTTCACCACTTATTTTAAGAAATAACTTTGCTATCTTAAAAACAAGCAACCTAAAATTATATTTTTTGAGATCATCTTTAAATGTATTTGGTATGCTGTTTAATTTTACTGCCTTAGGTCTATTAACATTAGAGAAAAGTGCAGCATTTGGTTTCGTATCACCAATTTATGCAACTATTTTTGCTGTTTTAATATTGAAAGAAAAAATTAGAATATACAGAGTAACAGCCCTTATTATTGGTTTTATAGGAGTGATAATTATTGCTCAACCATCATTATCAGGAGTTGAAAAAGGAGTCTATTTTGCTTTACTTGGACAACTATGTTTTGGTCTAACAATGGTGTTGATTAAAAAAATGTCTGATAAAGACTCAAGTCTAACAATTTTATCTTATCAATATATTTTAACTTCATTTTTTTTATTTTTTCTTTTTATTCTTTTTTTTGAAATTCCCAATTCTTTTCAAATCTTACAACTAGCAACAGCTGCTTTTTTAGGAACATTTATGCATTATTTTTTTAATCAAGCTATACGTCTTACAGAGGTAACTTTTTTAACTCCCTTTAAATATTTAGGTTTAATTTTTGCTTCAATCTTTGGGTTTATTTATTTTGGAGATGCGCCAAGTGTTTACACGTGGATTGGTGGAACAATTTTATTTTCTTCTATGTTAATAATTACGATCCGTGAAAATCAATTATCAAAAGATATTGTTAAAAAATCTGACATTAATAATCTTTAATTAATAAAAGGATAATATATATTATTTACTGAGCCGATATAACAGCAGCAGCTATAGATGCTATTCTTGAAGATGAACTATCCGCTCTACTGGTTACAACAACAGGAACTTTTCCACCTACAATAAACCCTGCAGCACACGCTCCCATAAAATAAACCATTATTTTTGATAATGAATTACCTGTCTCTAAATTAGGAACTAAAAGAATATCCGCTTGTCCAGCAACCTCATTAGAAATATTTTTGATAGCTGCAGCTTCAGGGGAAATAGCATTGTCAAGAGCTAGAGGTCCATGCACATAGGCTTCTATATTTTCTTTAATTGCTCGATCCATTATTTCTCTCGCTTCTATTGAGCTTGGCATACTTTCAATAGGATCTTCTGTTCCAGATAAAATAGCAACTTTTGGTTTAGGTATGTTTATACGATTTGCAAAATCAATTACATTTTTAAGAATATGCATTTTTACATCAAGTCTAGGTGCAACATTTAAAGCGCCGTCAGTAATGAAAAGAGGTTTATCATTTTCTGATAACGTCATGTGCCAAATATGACTTAGTCTTTTTCCTTCAATTAGTCCAAATTCTTTTTTTAAGTAAGTTCGCATTAATACATCGGTGTGAAGATTACCTTTGATCATTATTCTTATTTTATTATCCCGAGCAAGTTCAGCACCAGCTATTGCTGCTTCTTTATCATCAACAGAATTAATTATTTCATAAGAACTTATATCCCACTTAAATTGTTCCGCTTTATCTTTGATGGCATTTTTATCACCTATAAAAACAGGACTAATAAGATCTAATTCAACTGCTTTTTTTGCTGAGTCTATGGAAGAATCATGATTTGCACACACTATACCTGCAGTCATACCAGGTGTTTTTTTGGCTACTGATATTAAGTTAATGGGAATTTTAGCTTCTTTTGATGTTAGCATAATTGATAATTTTTCTTCTATACTAGGGCGTCAATTTTTCCTACGAAATTAAGCTTTAGTGGGAGAATTCCTCTTGGATTAGCTATATGGATAATATAAGGCTTAATTAAATTTGCCAATTTAGGGACTAGTTATGGATTTAGAAAATAGAAACGAATTACCGAATTCACTTGAAGAACATTGGATGCCTTTTACATCCAATCATGATTTTAAAGATAACCCAAGATTAATGGTTAAGGCTGAAGGTGTTTATTATACAGACCATCATGGTAATCAATTAATTGATGCAAGCTCAGGTTTGTTTTGTAGTCCTGCTGGACATGGTCGTAAAGAAATAAGAGATGCTGTTTATAAACAACTTGAACAACTTGATTATGTTCAGCCATTTCAACAAGGTTATAATGGTTCTTTTGAGTTAGCTAGAAAAATTTCTAAACATACACCAGATGATTTGAATAAAATATTTTTTACAATGTGTGGTTCATCAGCCGTAGACACGGCAATTAAAACTGCCATTGCATATTTTAAAGCAAAGGGTGAAGGACATCGTCATCATATTGTTGGTCGTGAAAGAGGATATCACGGAATGAATATTGGTGGCATATCTGTTGGCGGTATGGTTGCAAATAGAAAAACATTTTCAAGTATTCTAATGCCTAACACTCATCATTTAAGACATACTCATCTCCCTGAAAATACTTTTGTAAAAGGTGAGCCTGAAACAGGCGAATACCTTGCTGATGATTTAGAACGTATCGCAGGACATATTGGTGGTGAAAATATTGCTGCCTGCATAGTGGAGCCAGTTGCTGGTTCAACAGGAACTTTAGTTCCCCCAAAAGGATATTTGCAAAAGCTTAGACAGATTTGTGATAAGCATGGCATCCTTTTAATTTTCGATGAAGTAATTACAGGTTGGGGTAGAATGGGTGAAGCGTTTGGTTCTCAAGCATTTGGCGTTACTCCAGATATTTTAACAATGGCAAAAGCCGTTACAAATGGTGTAGTTCCTCTTGGCGCAGTAGCTTCTAGAGAACATATTTATGATACAATGGTTGATGCGGCACCAAATGGAGCCATAGAATTTTTTCATGGATACACCTACTCAGGAATTCCATGTGCAGTTGCGGCTGGTTTGGCAATGCAGGATATTTTTGAAAAAGAAGATTTAATAAATCGTTCTAAAGAAATGTCCCCTTACTTTTTAGATGGTCTTTTTACTCTGAAAGATATTGATGGAGTAACAGACATTAGAGGTTATGGTATGATGGGTGGTATTGATCTACGTATGGATGAAAGACCAGGTAAGGCTGGGTATAATTGTTTCAAATCATTATTTGCTGCAGGACTAAGTTTAAAAGCAACAGGTGATTGTTTAATAGTTGCCCCTCCTTTTATCTCAGAGAAAAAACACATCGATGAAATTATTGAAAAACTTAGAACGGGTATTACGAATTACTTTAAGGATCAATAATGAAAATTGGTGTTCCGTCTGAGATAAAGGCACAAGAATCTAGAGTAGGACTTACTCCCTTAAGTGTTCAAGAGCTAACTAATCATGGACATGAAGTTTTCATTCAGGACAATGCTGGTTTTGGTGCAGGTTTTGAAAATGAAGATTATCAAAAGGCTGGAGCACATATAGTGTCTACAGCTGGCGATATTTTTAACGACTCAGATATGATTGTTAAAGTGAAAGAACCTCAGTCTGAGGAAGTCAAGATGTTAAGAGAAAATCAACTTTTATTTACATATCTTCATCTTTCAGCAGCACCTGAATTAACAAAAGGTTTAGTTGACTCAAAATCTATTTGTATTGCTTATGAAACTGTCACTGATGAAAATAATAGGTTGCCTTTATTAGCACCAATGAGTGCTGTTGCTGGAAGAATGTCTATTCAGGCAGGGGCACATTCCTTAGAAAAACCTCAAGGTGGTCGTGGTTTATTAATAGGTGGAGCTCCAGGAGTAAGACCAGGAAATGTTTTAATTTTGGGTGGGGGAGTTGTTGGTGAGAATGCAGCAACAATAGCTACGGGTATGGAAGCGAAAGTACATATCGTCGATAAATCTGAAGCTCGTCTTAAAGAGCTTCAAATGAAATTTGGTGATCGCATTGTCCCCTTAGTCTCAGATGAAATTAACTTACAAGATTATGTTGCTGAGACAGATTTATTAATAGGAGGTGTATTAATCCCAGGAGCTAATGCACCAAAATTAATATCAAGAGAGATGATTAAAAATATGAAAAGAGGATCAGTAATAGTTGATGTTGCAATTGATCAAGGTGGATGTGTAGAAACAAGTAAGCCGACTACTCATGCAAATCCAACTTATGTTATTGATGACGTTGTACATTATTGCGTTGCAAATATGCCAGGAGGTGTTCCTATGACTTCAACCTTGGCTTTAAATGCCGCGACTCTTCCTTTTGTTTTAAATCTAGCTCAAAATGGTTACCGTGATGCTCTAAATAGTGATGCAAATTTCCTTGCAGGTTTAAATGTTTGCCAAGGAAATGTTACCTACAAGGCAGTTGCAGATGATTTGGATTATGAATTTGTTGATCCAAGTAAGGCAATAAACTAATTGAATTTATATGGTTGACTCAAATGATGAGTTAATGATGGAAACAATGTATTGGTGGGGGATACCAACATTGTTTAGATGTGAACATAATAAAGATTTAGCTAAATGTGATATTGCTCTAGTAGGAGTACCTCATAGTACAGGAAATGGGACAACAGAAAGAGATCAACATTTAGGACCAAGGGCTGTTCGTCATGTTTCTGCAGGATTAAGAAGAGTTCATTTAGATTTTAATATTAATCCCTGGAAAAAGAAAAACATATTTGATTTGGGTGATGTGGCACTTCCCCATGCAAATAACAATGAAAAATGTATTGAAGATATTACTAGTTTTTACTCAAAAATTGCTCGTGCTAATAAACCTGTTGTATCAATTGGTGGTGATCATTCTATTACAGGAGGTATTCTTCAAGGTCTTGGTTCTAATGATTTGGAAATGACCAAAGGAAAAAAAATATCATTTTTACATATTGATGCACATACAGATACTTTTAGTCAACTTGATCATTTTATGGGAGCAAAAAAAAGTGCCGCGCACTGGGGAGCTTATCTTGTTGATCAAGGAATTATAGATCCTCGTAATAGTATGCAAATTGGAATGCGTGGTAACCCTCGAACCTTGGATTGGTTACAGCCTAGTTATGATCTTGGATATAATGTTGTAACGATGGCAGAATTTAAAGAAAGAGGCATTAAAAAAGTGATAGATGAAACTCTTGAAAAAATTGGTGACAATCCTGTTTATATCACTTTTGATTTAGATTCATTAGATGCTTCAATAGCTCCAGCAGTTTCAAATATTGAACCTGGTTTTACTGGCTTTACAATAGATGAAGCTAAAGAATTGATTCAATCAGTTAAAAATAAAAATGTAATTGGTGGAGATGTAGTATGTTTAATGCCCACCAAAGATCAGAAGAATAATATTACTTCAATGGTAGCTGCATCTATTATGTTTGAGATTATTAGTGTAATTGCATACAATTAAATGTTTGCTTTTCAAAAAAATAAAAACTTATATTTAGCAATTGGTTCAACAACTGTGTTTATCTTGTACGTAATTTTTTTCTTGCGAGATATTAGCAGCTGTTTTTTTCTTCAAGGTGAAAATAATTCACTGGGCTTATCTTTTTTTTATACGAAAGAAATGGTTCAAAATTTTTTTGAGATTAGAAATCAAGAACAACTTGTGTGTTACAATGAATTTTTAATATTTTGGGATATTATTTTTGCTGTTATTTATACTTTGATGTATTCGTTGTGGATTGCATTATTATTAAAAAAAATAATTTTATTTATTATCCCTTTTCTAGCTATGATTTGTGATTGGGCAGAAAATTATTCAGAGATATTAATGTTAGAGATGTATTTAAAATCAGACTTTATTTCTGACAATTTGATTATAATAGGATCTGGAATAAATTCTACAAAATGGATCTTTTTTTACTTAACCTATCTATTAATTCTAATGGGACTAATTTTAAAAATTAAAAATTATTTTAAAAAAAAATAAAAAAAATTTAACCTAAAATTTAAAGATAAATCCTTTTTACTCTTTTAGATATAGACGTAAGAATTTCATCACAAATTGTATTACATTGTTTTGCAATCTTATCAATTCCATTTGAATGGTTGATTATTTCCATATAATCTCCCACTTTTATAGATTTGCCATTGTTAGAAATATTTACAGTAATCGAGTCCATGGACACTCGACCTAAGATTTTAAAAGTTTTCTTTTTAAAATACACATTACCTTTATTACTTAATACTCTGGAAATACCATCCGCATACCCTATGCCTAAAACTGCTACTTTGATTTTTTTATTTGTTTTATAAGTCTGATTGTATCCTACAAATTCATTTTTACTGATTGCTTTTATTTGCAGTATTTTCCCTTTTAGAGAAATAACTGGTTTTATAATTTTTTTCATCTTTGTGTTGAAATGCCCTCCATATAATGAAATTCCTGGTCTAACTAAGTCGTGGTGAAAATTATTCCCTAAAATTATTCCCATTGAATTTGAAAGACTATTATATTTAGCATTAACTTTAAGATTAATAGCTTCTTTAAATTTTTTATTTTGTAAAATATTATAATTATTTTTTCCTTCATCTGCGCTTGATAAATGACTTATTAGTATATGTATCTTATTTTGATCTGAATATATTTTTAATAAATCATTTACGTTTAGTCCAAGTCTATTAAGGCCCGTATCTATATGTATTCCAAATTTTAATTTTTTATATTTTTTTATATTTTTACTTACAAAGTTATATTCATCTTTGTCATTAATAATTGGTATAATATTGTTATTATTAAAAATTGATAATTGATTATTTTCTAAACCATTTAATACATATACATTAGCTAATAATTTTTTATCTCTAATCTCTAGAGCCTCTTCAGTTGTTGCAACAAAAAAATGTCTACATTTATTTTTATAAAGGGTTTCAAATGTTTTTATAACTCCAATGCCGTACGCATCTGCTTTAATTGTTGCTGCACAGACAGATTGATTAGCTATGCTAGATAATTTATTATAATTATACGCAAGATTTTTTAAACTTACTTCAAGAATTGCATTGTGCTTAATCACTAAATAACATTATCAGATTTTATAAATTAATTAAATTTTTTTGCAGCTGAAGACATTACTTTTAACTTACTCATTGTAAGTTCTTTACTAAGATGGCCAAGACCACAATCAGGCGCAGCAATTAATTGCTCTTTAGATATAAATTTTAATGCTTCATTTATTCTTACTTCAACCTCTTCCTCAGTTTCAATTTTAGAATCTGCAATTTTAATGAGACCAAAAATTACTTTGGTTTTTTTAAAATCTTTTAGTAAGCTGAGATCATTATGACGATGCGCATCTTCAATAGAAACACTATCAATTATTGATTTATCCAAGGCTTTTGCAATTTTTTTGTAGGAATCTAATGGTGCTTTTGGATAATTAATTGCATCCAATTTATCAGGATAACCACAACAAATATGTGTTGCCCTATCAACGTTGTCTTGCGTAATACCTTCGAAACACTTTTCTAAATTTTTAATACCAAATGCAAGCGCATTATCTGGTTTTCTTGCAAATAACGGTTCATCAACTTGAATAAATTTACATCCAGCATCAACAAGTCTTTTAATTTCAACATTAATAGCAATGGCTAAGTCATTACCCATTTCTTCATCAGAGTTATAATGGGTATTGGCTATTGTGTCAGTTATTGTCATAGGTCCGGGTATAGTAACCTTAACAGGTTTTGATGTTAGTGATTGATTTTGCTTCCATTCACGAACTAAAAATTCTTCTTTCGCTTTTATTTTATTAGTGATTGTCGGAAGCCAACATTTATAGTTACCTGTTCTCGCAACTTTTTCCGTAAGAGTATCAAAATCAACTCCTTCTAGATGACGACAATGATAATGAATATAATTTTCTCTTCTGACTTCACCATCTGTTAAAATATCTATACCACACTCTTCTTGATCCAGAATTACTTGCTTTGTTGCTTTTAGAAAAATTTGCTCAGCTTCATCACCCATTTTATTAATTTCGTCTTCATATAATTTTGTAGGATTTGCTGTATCTGTTCCTCCTGCTGCATTAAACCAATCGGTAATTTTTAAATAAGAAGGTTTGGGGAAAGCGCCTATAACTGTTGTTAACATTTTTAATTTTTTATTCTTCTACAGTTAGGTCCTGAATTTATTTTCATACCACTTTTAGATAACATAGCATTTGATAATTGTCTTTCCTGATGAAGCATACGATGGCTCAATAACTTGGATAAAAGATTATTTTGAATTTCAAGATAATCTTTTTTATTAGCAAGATTATTTGTTTCATAAGGATCTTCGAGTATATTAAATAACAAAGGAGGGAGAGATGGAAAATGAACATATTTCCATTCTTTTGTTCTAATTACAGAAAGATTACACTCTTCAGGTGCAAGTTCTTTATTTTTTACAAAAGATGTGTAATGATTTCCTCTAAAATCGCAATCAAATATAACATACTCCTTTGGAGATGCTTTATGTGGAGAATTTTTAATGATAGGAATCAAAGATTGTCCATTCCAATCTGTTGGTATTTCAGTTTCTAACCAATCTAAAATTGTTGGAGCAATATCTACTGATTCTGTGAAATTATTTATCTTTTGTTCTTTTTCACCTGGAATGTGAATAATGAGTGGAATTCTAAAAGAAGCATCCCACCAACCTAATTTTCCCCATTGTCTATTTTCCCCTAACATTTCTCCATGATCACTTGTAAAAACAATCATAGTATTTTCATAATGTTTTTTTTCTTTTAATGCCTGAATTATTTTACCTATATTATTATCAACTTCAGCACACATTCCAAAATATACACTTTTAATATTACGAATATCTTTCTCATTTAAATCAGAAAATCTAATTTCGGAAAAATTATCTTCGTTAGTATATTTTTTTAAAATTTCTTTAAAGACTGGGTGCTGATCTGACATTTCTTCAATAGTTTTTTCCATAAAAGGTAAATCAATATCATCTGGATTTATTAGACTATGCCAAGGTTCAGATACATACATAGGAGGATGAGGCCTTAGAAAAGATATATGTATAAAAAAAGGGTTATTAGTTGATTTTAAATCTTCAATTAATTCATTTGTTAAAAAAGATGAGTCAGAATGTTCACTGGGTATATCAAATGGCTCATGAATGAACCCTACTCCTTTTTCTGGCTTTCTATTTTGGTAGAGATCTTTTGCGTCTTTAATTTTAAATCCATTTTTATTTAAATAATTTGCCCATGTAACTGGATTACCTTCGGGTAAATGACAGACAGGATCAAACCCTTCCATGGGAGATTCATATGTAAAATTTTTTTCATCATTTGGATCAAGATATCTTGGATCCCATGAGGTATCAGTGTAACCATATAATTTAGGATCATACCCAATCTTTCTTGCTTCTTTAGCTATATTTGTAAAACGCTTATCAAGTGGCGCCCCATTAGTTACTGAGCGATGGATAAAGGGATAGAGACCAGTTAGCATTGTTGTTCTTGCAGGCCCACATGGAACTATACCTGAAAAGTGAGATGTGAATACAGTGCTTTCTTTAACCAAATTATCAATATTAGGTGTTAATGCATTTTTATGCTTCATAAAACTGAAACAATCCCATCGCCATTGATCAACACAAATAAATAAAATTGATTTTTTCATAAAATAATAAATTTAATCTTAAAATGACCCTACATCTGGTGTTTTAATTTTTTTATACACAATATATATCATATTTTAAACTTTAATAAAAATAATTTTTCTATTTTTATGTCACATAAGATATACATTTTATAAATATATATTTAAATTTTAACAGGAGGAATAAATATGGTTAAAAAATTTTTTTTAACACTGGTATTTTCTTTTTCAGTTGTTGTTTGGAGTTCTAACTCTTTTGCGGCAGCTTGTTCTGGCGCAAGTGCTGATGCAGGGAAATACCCTAATCAGTATGAAGTTTCAGAATATGAAAGTGCTGCAGGATGCTCAATGAGTTTTTCTGAAAATCCAAATATTGCTAGTATCAACGCTACTATTGTTGGTAATGGTGAATTAGGAAGTGTACAAGATCGTTTACCAAGTGAGCCATTAGTAGTTGCTCCTTATGATTCAATTGGATCATATGGTGGAACTTTTAGAATGCTTTCAAATGCAACGGAAGCAGGAACATCTGATTTGTTATCTACACGTCACGTAAACTTTGTGCGTTATCATGATGACTTAACAACTATTGTTCCAAATGTTGCAAAAGATTATGAATGGAATGATGATTATACTCAATTAACTTTTACATTAAGAAAAGGACACAAGTGGTCTGACGGTGCGCCGTTTACTTCTGCAGATGTAAAATTTTGGTATGATCATTTAATGATGGATACTAATATTCGTGAAAAGCCTTATGGTTATTTATTAGTTGGCGGTGAAAGAATGACTGTTGACGCTATTGATGATGTAACAGTTCGTTTTAATCTTCCAGCTCCTAAACCTGGTGTGTTAGCAATGTTTGCAACATCATATTGTCAGGGATTTGCTCCTAAGCATCTTTTTGCTCAATATCATCCAGACTTAAATTCTGGTGCTGATGCGCTTGCGCAGGAAGCAGGTTTTGAAAATGGCTATGCTGTTTTAGCAGCTTATTATGGAAACTCTTGTTGGACTGATACTCCTTCACCTTTGTTGGCAACTCCTGATAAAGTTGCAAACCTTCCATCAGCTGTTTATCCTTCTTTAGAATCATTTATTACTATTGAAGATACAACAGAAGGTCGTGTCTATGCTGCTAATCCTTACTTCTTTATGGTTGACACTGCAGGAAATCAATTACCTTATATCGATTATCAAAATGAGAGATATATTAATGAGAATGAAATACGTATTCTTAAAATGGTAAATGGTGAAGTAGACTACAAAGCACAATCACTTACTATGGAAGTTGTACCTCAATTGTTAGATGGCGCTGAAAGTGGTGACTATACAGTTGATGTCAGACCTGGTGTTGAGGTAGGCGCATTTAGCTTTAATGTTACTCATGAAGACGAGGCTTATAGAGGTCTTTTCCGTGATCTTCGTTTTCGTCAAGCAATGTCTTTAGCGATTAACAGAGATGAGATTAATGACGTTAATAGTTATGGTATGGGAACTCCAGGTCAATATATTGGATTCTCTCCGAGACCAGACTTTATTGATTCTAAATGGTCTTCTCATTATACACAATATGATCCAGCGCAAGCAAATGCCTTGTTAGATCAAACAGGTGCTGTTGATAGAGATGGTGATGGAATGAGAGAACTTCCAAATGGTGATCCATTGGTTATTAATATTGATTTTGCTACTCAAGGTATTGGTGGTGGTGAGGTTGAGTTAGTAGCTCGTTATTGGAACGATGTTGGGGTAAAAACTTTATTTAAAGAAGTTACGCCAGATGAATATCGTGGTGCTCAATCTTCTAATCAACTAGATGTTGGTGTTTGGAATAAATCTCAACCTATTGCAATTATACTTGGTGAAGGTGAACTTTTTGAACCACCATATGAAAATTACTTTGGACATACAACTGCGATTAAATGGGCAGAGTATATTGATAGTAATGGTTCATCAGGAATTAAACCACCGCAGTATGCTTATGATATGATTGATGCGCTAAATACTTTCCAATCAGCTACAGCTGGAAGTGCTGAATCTCATGCTGCTGGAAATAAGATGGTTGAACTTTTGACTGACAATCTCTTGTTTATTGGAACAGTTTTTGCACCTTATCCTGTATTTCATAGGAATGCTCTTAAGAACGTTACACAGTTCAAAGTTGCATCTTATAATTATTACAGAACTTTTCCATATTTACCACAACAGTGGTATTTGGCTGAATAGTTAAATATAAAACTTACTTTGAAAGCGGCAATTACTTATTGCCGCTTTTGTTTTTTTATAATAATTTCATAAATTAATAGAAGATAAATTTAATGATAAATTTTATACAATTTACAATGACAAGAGCTGTTATGGCAGTCTTCACATTATTTATTGTAAGTTTAATAGTTTTTACTTTAATGGAATTAGTTCCAGGAACGTGTGCTGAAAGATATTTAGCTTTCAAAAATACTCAAGGATCAGGAATAACAGTAGAAGATATTGAAGCTGAGAAAAGACGTTTAGGATTAGACAGACCCTTCCCTGTTCGTTTTGGTTCTTGGATTAAAAATATTGTAGTTGATGGTGATTTCGGAGATAGTTGCATTCTTCGAGTAAGTATTAATGAATTACTGAAAGAACGGTTTTTTATTTCGCTGGCTATATGTATAACTGCATTAATCTTTTCTTATCTCATAGCTATTCCGGTAGGAATTATATCTGCTACAACCAAATTCAGTTCGATAGATACAATTCTTAAATTTATAAGTTATTTAGGTATAGCTTTACCTAATTTTTTAGTCGCTCTCTGCATTATGCTTTTTATGACTGTTTATTATGGTGATACTATGACGGGATTATTTTCAGAAAAATATCAAAATGCCCCTTGGTCAGTAGATCGTGTGAAAGATTTTTTAAGTAGAGCTTGGTTGCCGATATTTGTTTTAGGATGGAATGCAACAGCTTTTGCTCTTCAAACAGTGAGGGCATTAATACTAGATGAGCACGGCAAACTCTATGTTATGGCAGCAAGGGCGAGAGGTATTTCAGGAATGTCATTGCTGTGGCGTTATCCTGCAAAGCATTCATTGGGTCCAGTAATTAATTCATTGGGTTTTGATTTAAATAGAATTTTTAGTGCTCTTCCAGTTGTGGCACTTATTTTAATCTTAACAGAAGCTGGGGCTTTATTAATAGAGGCGTTGGCAAGGTCTAATGATCAGCAACTAGCTGGTGCGATTATATTTTTATTAACAGCAACTATAGTTTTTGTAAATTTTATTACTGATATAATGTTAGCAATAATTGATCCAAGAATTCGCAAAGGAGTTATGGGTGGAGATTAGTTCGCAAAAAAAAGAAGCATATTTTACTGCTACACAATTGCAATTAGTTCGTACTCGTTTTTTTGCAAATCGTTCAGCAATGATAGCAGGTTCAATACTACTTTTTATGATAGTGATTAGTCTTTTTGCTGGTTTTTTATCACCTTACGATCCCACAATTGCTGGTCGTGATAAACAATATGAAAATGGATCACCAGAATTACCTATGTTTTGGGATGAAAATGGTTTTTCTTTAAGACCTTTTGTCCATGCTAAATCAAAATATAGAGGTGCAGATACAAATTTTCGATGGGTTTATAAAGTAGATACAGAAAAAAGAAAATATCTTCAATTTTTTGTCAAGGGATGGGAATATAAATATTTTAATTGGAGTATAAATCTTCCTGGGAAAAAATTTGATTTTAAAATACCTGGACTGACTTTTGATACACATTTATTTGGTGTAGATTCAGGAGGCATTCATCTATTTGGTACTGATAAAGCTGGAAAAGATTTATTCTCCAGAACTCTTGCGGCAATTTATATATCTTCTTTAGCGGTAGGAACACTTGGTGTTTTTATTTCTTTTGTTCTATCCTTAATTGTTGGAGGGATAGCTGGGTATTATGGAGGATGGATTGATGGTATCGCTCAAATGTTTACAGATGCTGTGCGAACAATTCCACCTATACCACTGTTTATGTGTTTGGCAGCTTTTGCGCCCGATACATGGAGTTCTGAAATGCGATTTTTTTTCATATCCTGTCTTTTAGGTTTTATTTCTTGGCCAACTTTAGCAAGAAGGGTTCGAACCCATTTATTAACTGAAAGAAGTCAAGAATATATTCTTGCAGCAAAGCTTTGTGGGGCTTCCTCTACACATATCATTATTCGCCATTTGTTGCCAAGTTTTACAAGTTATATTATTGTCGATTTAGTAATTAGTTTTCCTTACATGTTGTTATCTGAAACAGCTCTTAGTTTTATCGGCTTAGGTTTAAGAGAGCCTGTTAATTCATTAGGTGTTTTGTTGCAAGATGCAACTAGGGCTGATGTGTTATTAAATTATCAATGGTATTTTCTTCCTGTATTAGTCTTAATCACATTAATTTTGTCATTTGTTTTTGTGGGAGATGGTCTCCGCGATGCAGCTGATCCCCATAAAAATAAATAATTATGTCTTCATTACTAGATATTAAAAATTTAAATGTTCAGTTTGATACAGATGAAGGGAGAATTGTTGCTGTTGAAAATATTTCATTATCTGTAAAAGCTGGAGAGGTTTTAGGGGTTGTTG
>JACKQG010005144.1_pt1 | contig 14632 bp, 11 predicted proteins | sample 8237621 | NCBI WGS metagenome assembly JACKQG01 (sample SAMN15677084, study PRJNA649215) | marine metagenome | biome: marine; feature: Black Sea; material: saline water; isolation source: suspended particulate matter (SPM) from the Black Sea western gyre | collected 2013-06-09/2013-06-10 | depth... | reverse complement strand
GATACTCCTGGATTTAAAAATGCCAGAAATGGACGGGATGAAATTTCTTGAAGTGTTAGAGAATGGAACCAGTCAGACCATGCCGCATGTGATGATCATTACAGGCAAGAATTTAAGCTCTCAAGAAGAACTCCTGATAAAAAATGGAGGCATCACTATTATCAGGAAGGATCAGGATTTTGAAAAAGAACTCAGACACCAAATGTTAAACATCTTTTCAGAAAAATAAAGCATGGAAGAATTTCAAAAAGTATACCTGCAAAAAATGGGTTCAAGAATTGAAGCCTTGCGTGCTGCTGGGAAAGGGCTCTCACTCAATTTCGAAGAATCTGCTGTTTCTATTAGAAGGCTAGCCCACTCTCTCCGAGGATCTGGAGCGACCTATGGATTCCCAAGAATTAGCGAACTTTCAGCCGCAGTAGAAGATGCTGCTGACGACATGCTGGCCGAATCATTGGCCCACCTGGTTGCCCACCTCCAGGAACTATATGATGGGACTCGAACAGATCGTGAACGTATCCTGGTCGTGGATGATTCAGACGAGATAAGATTGATGCTGAGGGTCATATTGCAAAAGCAGGGCTATGATGTGACCACAGCTGAAACAGCCAGGGAAGGTATGGACATCCTTGCTAAAGAGTCATTCGACATAATGATATTGGATTTGGTCCTTCCTGACATTGATGGCAGAAATTTTCTCATGAAACTGAGAGAGAATCATCGAACAGCTACCTTGCCAGTCCTCGTTCTTTCTGCTAAAAATAGTCCTCAAATTAAGGCGGAATGTTTTGCCCTGGGAGCGGATGACTATTTTGAAAAGCCTCTGGATCCCGCCTTATTGACCACCCGGGTGGCTGTTACCCTGCAACGTAGTCGCAACCTGGAAAAGCAAACCCGTTATGACCACCTTACCAATCTTCCAAACCGGGCAGCATTTTCTGAGAATTTCGAGTCTCAAAGCAAACTCTCTCGTCGCGAGGATTCCCCGCTTTGTCTGGCTATGCTCGATATAGATGAATTCAAAGCAATAAACGATGAACATGGACATATGGTTGGTGATGAAGCGTTGCGCTATGTAGCCACACAGATCCGGGAGAAATTGCGTCAATCAGACTATGTAGCTCGTTGGGGTGGGGAAGAGTTTGCAGTACTGTTTCCTTCTACACTGGAAGATGATGGGAAGGCTGCATTGACCAAAGCGCTCTCGCATCTAAATCAATTTCCACTGGTCACAAAAACAGGGGCATCCATTTCCATTTCCTTTTCCGGTGGTGTCTATCAGGTCAAGCCAGATGAAGATATGGAACAGGCACTTTCACAAGCCGATGCAGTGCTGTATCGGGCGAAAGCTGGTGGTAGAAACTGTATCATGGGCTCTGATGACGAAATTGAAATTCGACCTACCAGAATTCTCCTGGCAGAAGATGATGATCTCACATCAGAATTTATTCTTCATCGATTGCGCAAAGATGGTTTTGAAATCGATCACTTCGATCGTGGTGACGCAGCTCTGGAAGCCGCGCGGAAAACCAAGTATGATCTGGCCATTTTTGATGTAAAGATGCCTGGGATGGAAGGCTTTGAGCTGCTACAGAGGACCCGCGGAGACTCCATGAACCAAAAAACTCCGGTGATCATGCTGACATCCATGGGCAGCGAACAGGACATTTCCAGGGGCCTCAAATTAGGAGCAAATGACTACGTATTGAAACCATTCAGTCCCATGGAGTTGCTGGCCAGAATCCGACGCCTGTTGAAATGAGCTATTCACTATTAATCATAGATGATGACGAGGATATTCGCCTCATTCTCAGCTCAGTTCTCGCTTCAATAGAAAATCTGACAATTTTTGAAGCTGCAGATGGAGCGACGGCTAGGAAAATGATGCAAAATCACAGAATTGACGGAATCATTTTAGATTACCAATTGCCCGATATCAGTGGTGAAGCATTGCTGGGGTTTTTTAAAAGTTCGTCCTCACCTGGACAACCTGAAGTCGTTATGCTTTCCGCCCGAGATGATAAAGACCTGGTTGAGAAGTGGCTTCATCTGGGAGCCAAAGCGGTGCTAAGAAAGCCCTTTAATCCTTTTGAGCTTCTGGCTCAACTCAGGGTTCATCTTGAATTCTGAACAAATCCTCAAATATTTGAAGCAGTTTCTTGCCTATTTAAAGGGGGTGGGAAACGAATTTTTTTCCTGTTTTGAGAAACTCCCGCGTCTTGAAATGGCCCTGCAAATACTCATCCTTACGGTGGTATTTCTATTTGTGCTTACCATCATCATAGCCATAGGTGTGGTACTGCTGCGGGTGAAAAACAATCTGCTGTCAAAGAGGTATTCTCGACTTGAGAAGAGTTGGGAGGGGCAAATCATGGAAGCGCTGTCCAATGACGAAAATGAAGCCTCTCCAGAGATGGAGATCAAGCGCAGAGACAGGGATTTCTTTGTTCAATATCTCTACCGATTCGCATCAAGGCTTAGAGGTCAGGAGCTACAAATCATAAAGGACCTTGCCGCTCCACATTTGCCGATGATCGCAAGCAAATTGCAGCGTGGTTATCCCGAGTTGCGTGCGCGCAATATCAATATCCTGGCCACCCTGGGATTTCCAGAATTTATCGATCCCATCATTCAAGCTTTAAAAGAGGATGCCCCCATAGTAAAGATGGCTGCAGCAAGAATTTTAGCCCATGCAGATTATCCTGAGCATATCGACCTCATACTCCCAGAACTTTCGCATTTTGATGAATGGAGCATGAACTTTCTATCATCCATGCTATCTGAGATGGGACCATCGATTGCTCCTCGCTTGCGGGAGGAACTGCTCAATGGGGAAGCATCGGTTAGAGTGCAGATTGCAGCAGCGGAAGCCTTAAGACAAATAGGGGATCTGGCGGCTCCAGATGCGGCTGTAAAGGTTCTGGAAGCTGGAGGTGACCCAGAACTAAGCGCAACCTGTTTAAAGATATTGAGGGATATGGGAACCCCCAGACATCGACCGCTCCTCCTTGACCTGGTTGGGTCACCTGAGGAGATTATCCGCATTCATGCCCTCTCAGCTCTTGGTTCAGTTGGCTTGGAATCTGATGCGTCCATTATGCTGAAGGGTCTGGACGATCCCTCAAGTTGGGTGGCCTTGCAAGCCGCAAGAGCCTTGCACCAGATTAAAAGCACCCAATTGCTTGAGGAAATCGCCGCTTCGGATCATTCCAGAGCATCAATTGCCCAGCAAATCCTCACCGAGGTCCATGGCCTATGACCATATTTGTACGCTTGCTGGAGATCTTATTGGAGGGGTTCAACTATGTTGTTCTGGCCTACTTCCTCCTTCTGAATTTCTTCTACTTGCTGACAACTATTTTTGCTTTTTTCTCTTTGCGATCCTATGCCCGCCGCATGGAGGCAGTCGACCTGCAATCCTTGATGGCAAAAGCCGGTGTACCCCCTGTGACCCTCTTTGCCCCTGCCTACAACGAAGAGGCTACCTGTGTGGAATCTATTCGTGCCCTTCTAGCTTTAAACTATCCCGAATATGAAGTGCTGGTCATCAATGATGGCTCCAAGGATTCAACCATGGAGCAACTTATCAATGCCTTCGAACTAAAACCAGCAGCCCGATACCGGGTCGCAGATATTGAAGCAGCTACTGTTCGGGGTATTTATCGCAGCGAGTATCAACCCAATCTGTGGGTCATTGACAAGGAAAATGGGGGCAAGGCTGATGCCTTGAATGTGGGTATAAATTATTGTCGTACCCCCCTCTTTTGTGCCATGGATGCCGATAGTATTCTGGAACGAGATGCACTTATTCGTATTGTCAGACCCTTTCTCGAAGATGCCCATACGGTTGCCGCTGGTGGGATTATTAGAATCGTAAATGATTGTACACTCCAACGTGGCACCCTGACAAAAATCAGATTGCCAAAAAACATCTGGGCCAAATTCCAGGTCCTTGAATATTTGCGGGCTTTTCTCTCTGGACGTATGGGATGGAGCGCCCTGAATGCGACTTTGATCATTTCTGGGGCTTTTGGGATGTTTAAGCGCTCAGCTGTGGTTGCCGTGGGAGGCTATGCCCATGATACGGTAGGTGAGGACATGGAGTTGGTGGTAAAACTTCATCGATACCATCTTGAGCGCAAGCTACCCTATACCATTTCATTTGTTCCTGATCCCGTGGCCTGGACAGAATGCCCGGAATCAACTAAAATTCTCGGACGTCAGCGTGACCGCTGGCAAAGGGGACTATTCGAAGTGCTTTCCCGCCACAGGGTAATGCTGTTTAATCCAAAATATGGACGGATCGGGATGTTCGCCTTCCCCTATTTCTATTTTCTGGAAATGTTGGGACCTGCTATTGAGATGCCCGGCTATATTACGTTTCTCATCGCCGTCATCTGGGGATCTATTTCATATACATATATGGCTGCCTTCTTTGTGGTGGCATTCATTTTTGGTGTAGCGCTCTCATTATTCTCAGTGGCACTTGAAGAGCTCACTTTCAGGCGCTACCCTCGAACCAGAGATTTATTTCAACTATTTTTTCTGGCCATCATCGAGAATTTCGGGTATCGTCAACTCACCATCTATTGGCGTATTCATGGATTTATTTCGGCACTCAGAAAGGTTGAAGGTTGGGGCAAGATGGAACGCAAGGGTTTTGCTACGGCACCGGATGAAAGTTCAAAATGATCAAGATTAATACTGATAAGATTCTACGCTTCATAACAAGACCTCTCGAGGTCGTGATTTTAAGATATATCTTTGTTTTCATGCTGGCTGCTCCCCTGGTGATGTATCTGTTATGGGTGTTTTCTTCAAAACATGAGCTTGAAATCGTTATCGTCAACAAGTCTGTTACTGATGACAATAATATGGAGCTACACTCATTAAACTGGATTTTAAATCATGAGCGGATTGTGAATAAATCCCAGAAGTTCTACAACCCTGATTCAGATTACTACGGATTCTACCCCCGTTTGGGTGGTGATTTTTCGGTTCGTGATTTTCAGTCTTATGACTCTCTGGAAATAAGCGACCTGGTCAACCAGTCTGACCTGCTGTATCTCACCGATTCATATGGGGTGTACACTCACGACTATGGGGTTGATGCAGATGAACCGAATCGTCTTTTGTATGGTGGCTTTAACCAAAGCGATCTTGAGGTTCTAAAAGAATTCCGTGCTCAGAAGAAACTTGTAGTGAGTGAGTTCTCCCTCTTCACCCCGCCCACTGGACGGAGTATGCGAGATTCACTCCAGGTTATTCTGGGAATAAAGTGGTCAGGGTGGACGGGACGTTATTTTCTATCGCTTGATTCAACGGCACATGGAGATTTGCCAGAATGGGTGGTTAATCTTTATCATGAAAAGTACGGGGTGAAGTGGCCATTTTTTGATTCTGGCATTGTATTGGTTAGATGGGATGACATTGTTATTCTTGAATACGGCACGCATTTGGTTCAGGAAGCGCCTATTATTGAAACGCAAGCTGTTTATGCCCAGACATATGGCCTGCCGCCTTCCATCCAATATCCCTTCTGGTTTGATATTGTTTCGTCTCCTGAGCGGGATAATCAGATAATATCCATTTATCATCTTGAGGTGAATGAACGCGGTGATTCTCTCCTCAGCGCTCACAATATTCCCAAAATATTTCCAGCCGTGCTGAAAGCGAGTACTGATGAATATCCCTTTTACTATTTTGCCGGTGATTTTTCTGACAATCCAGTTATTCCACCCACCGCCTATTTTAAGGGCATCGAGCGATTCCATAAATTCTTTTACAACGATAAAAATGTTGAGGAACGTCAGCAATTTTTCTGGAGATATTATCGTCCCTTGATTTCAAATATCCTCCGCAATGAAGTGAAACACCTTAAACGCTAGTCTCATATCACATCCCAATAAGGCACTTTAGCGATTTAGCTAGCAGTAGAAATAGTTTTTCAAATCAAATATTTCCACTATTTTAGATTAATTATCTTTAAAAACGATTCATATATACTGGGTGAACTCATGCTGAAATATTTCAATGTACATATATTAACAATGTTGCTTTTTACTCTGGTTTCCAGTCAGGCAAAGGCTTGGGAATTGCATACGCTTATCGCTCAGCCGATCTTTTCCTCTATGGAGGAAGTTGTATCAGCTGAGGATGTTGTCGTAACGAGTTTGGAGGAATTCCTGATACTGGCTGAACTGTATCTGGAGGAGACACTACAGGAGGAGGAAGCATGGGCAGTAGCAAATTTGGAATTTTATGCACCGCTCCCAGATTCTCTGACTTTTAGGGCGAATTATGACGTGGAAACCGTCCGCCAAAGATTTGCACAGGCCATTCGAATCAATCCCGAGTCCAAATTTATCTCATATTTGCAGTTGATGCCTGGTGCTGAATCAGGTTCCCGTGCTATCCTGGTTCCTGAGGATGTAACGCCTCTGAAAGAGAATAGTGGGTTTTACAATGTCACCTTTGTTGAGTTAAAACCAGGGGAGAGAATAGATCCTCTCAGTGTCCTGGTGTCTGCAAACCATGAACCTGATCTGGGTCTGGACATCGGGCTTTATGAAAACAATGGTACTGAATGGGGTGAAGCATACAAAATGGGGACCCAGCCCTTTGGAGATGCAAAACTTGAATACGGTTCACAGGCCCCTGTTCACATGGGGCTTTATCATGAAGCCGCTTTAATCAATATGGTCGCACCCTTCATCAAAGAATGTTATCCAGAATATCGAATCCACTTATACAAAACACTTTCTGAGCTGGCCTTCAGTCTGGGTCATGATTACTGGGGCTGGCGTTTTATGGGGTGGGGACTGCATTATCTTGCTGATTTGACACAACCCTACCACGCCCGTGCTTTGCCTGGTGTGGGCACCATTAAAATGATCATCATGAATGTCATGGATATGACGGGTCGCAGCCGTATGAAGGATGAGGCAATTCAGATGGTCTCAAATAGACACATGGCCATAGAGCTTTTGCAAAGACAACTCTTGGAGCGAGCATATCTTGAGAATGATATGGAATATCTCCAAATCAAGACCCTGGCTTCTCAAAGGACCATACCTCATTACATGGATATGCTCCCTCGCGAAATTATCACCAGGAAAGCAGCTTCCAGATCCAGAAAACTGGACAAAATCATCGCCAGGAATTTCCCCGAACAATTGGTATCTGATCCCAATTATGAACTGGAGAGTTTCGCACAGAAAAATGAGTTAATTGATGTACTTAATAATTCCGGGAATCCAGAGGCACTTCAGAATCTTGAGCAGGAGCTCAATGATATCCTCATCGATTTTTCTGTCTATGGCCGCAGTTATGCCAGGAGTATCATTTCGCAAACTCCCTGAGGTAGATTCCCTCAGAAATTATACAACCTGGTAGTTTTTCCTTATTTTTCTCCTGAGAAGATCAGATGATTCTGGAATCAGCACCTCTGCTGTGCCATATTCTACGCTCATTCTTGCACGGGATTTGCTATCGTCGTTCTTCCTGATATAAAGTATTAGCCACGTTTTTTGTGTTTACAGGGGTGTCCACAACATGTTCAAAATCTTTCTGCAATTCTTCATCTTCTTTCTGATTATCCCAAATCTGTTTGGTCAGGATGTTTCAAAAAATGATGCACCCAATCTTTACATTGATTGTCCCTCATGTGATATGAACTATATCCGTACCAAACTTGATTATGTCAATTATGTCATTGACCGCAATGATGCAGATGTTTTTATCATGATTACCCGTCAAAGTACAGGTGGAAACGGTCGCAAATACACCATGACTCTGGATGGGCACAAACAATTTGAAGGGCTGCGAGACTCCTTAACCTATGTGACAGATCAAGAGATGTCTGATGATGAAATTCGAGAAAAAACGCTGAAATGGCTCCAGCTTGGAACGGTGAGATTTTTTAAATTATACCCCCCTTGCAGAGGATATCAACGTAAGTTTCAACAACCAAGTAACCATGGAGCAGCCCGAGGATAAGTGGGATTATTGGGTGTTTCAATCCAGTCTTAATGGCTGGTTTGATGGACAATCCACCTATAGTAACACGAACGCCTACTGGAGTTTTAATGCTCGCCGGACCACAGAAGCCTGGAAGCTGAGCTTCCAACTCCGCGGGTCCTACAATGAGGAACGCTTCACCATAGGTGAGGATGAATATGTGAGCATTAGAAGAAATCCTGGTTTCAATTCTCTGGTCGTAAAGAGTATTTCAGATCACGTCTCAGTGGGATTCAGAGCAGGAGCCTTCATTTCTAGCTATTCAAATCTTGATCAGGCTATATGGGTCAATCCCACCCTGGAATACAATATCTTTCCCTACCAGGAATCCACCCGCCGGGAATTTCGATTTCAGTATATTGTGGGATGGAACATGAATGATTACCATGAGACAACCATCTATGACCAAAACGAGGAACAACTTCTCAAGGAAGCCCTTGAAATCGATTTCGAACTACATGAATCCTGGGGTTCCGCCGAATTGAATCTTGAAGGTTCCCACTATTTCCATGATTTTAGCAAGAATCGGCTGGATATCAGGGGAGAACTCTCCCTGAAAATTTTAAAAGGTTTTTCCTATAATATTTACGGTGGTTATTCCCTCATCCATGACCAACTCTCTCTACCCAAGGGCGAGGCCAGTCAGGAAGAAATTTTGCTCCAAACCCAGGAGCTTGAAACTCAGTACAGCTATTGGGGTTCAATGGGTATCAGCTACACATTCGGCTCAATTTACAACAATATTGTAAACCCAAGATTTTAGCTTAGACACTTTTAAAATCGCCTAAAACCCCTAACTGGCACTATTCCCCTGGTTAGGAATATATCAAATCCATATGGATATTAATCAATTTGATGTCTTTTTATGTTCAGCACGTGTAGATGTTCTGAATATATCTACCTGTATATATTGCATATAAGTGCTTCTGAGCCTTACTGGCATATGGATTGACATAATATTGTCCATGATTCTTATAGGTAGATCTGACTATGCATTCACTAATACCAGTCAGAATCATGATGATCTCACAACCATGACACCTGTGAGAGCCTGGTAGGCTTGAAACTGACAAGAGTTGACACCGAACACACATTGGGGTTATTATGAAATACACCATCTTCTTTTTTAGCATTTTTGCAGGCTTGTTGGCATATGACGATCCATATGATCCAAACGACTACCGGGAGCGTGAAATCAAGGCTGTCAAAGTTGCTGAACCGCTCAAAATTGATGGGCACCTGGACGAGGCATTGTATGACGGCACCAGCTATTCTGATTTTATTCAGTACGAGCCTTTTAATGGGGCCAAGGCTGGACAGAAAACAGACATGTGGATTGCCTATGATGATGCAGCCATCTATGTGGGTGCACGCATGTGGGATACTCGTCCTGATTCAGTTGTTGGAAGAATTGGACGCCGGGATGCCTACCTCAACTCAGACATTTTTGAAGTCATAATTGATTCATATCATGATAAACGATCAGGTTTTTCATTTCAGATTAACCCGGCTGGATCCATGCGGGATGAGGTGTATTTCAATGATACCTGGACCGATGATTCCTGGGATGGTATCTGGGAAGGTAAGACCAGAATAGACGATAAAGGCTGGACAGCAGAGATGAGAATTCCTCTCTCTCAGTTGAGGTTCAGTGAAAAAGAGGAGTATGTCTGGGGCATTCTACCTACGCGATACATTCAGCGAACAGGGGAGTGGGACTATTTTCTCTATTTTCCACTCAATGAGAGTGGTACCATGAGCCGAGCTGCGGACCTAACGAATATTAGAGATATTCATCCTCCAAAACGAAGAGAGTATCTTCCATATATTACAGCCAGCGCCAGTAATCTGCCCACTCGCCAGGACAATGCCTTTATTGAAGGCAAGGATAGCGATTTTGGAATAGGGGCGGATATGAAATTGGGAATTGGTGCAAATCTTACAGTTGATGCGACCATCAATCCAGATTTTGGCCAGGTAGAAGCCGATCCCTCCTCCATCAACCTGTCTGACCATGAAACCTATTATGATGAGAAAAGACCATTCTTTCTTGAAGGCCGAAACATCTTCCGTTTTGGTAATGGAGGTCCCACTAACAATATCAGCGTCAACTTTGGTGAACCACGCTTCTTCTATAGCCGTCGCATTGGCCGTCCCCCCCAGGGATATGTAGCCTCTGTTACATCTGACTCTCTCAATCAGCCCTCTGAAACCAGAATTCTAGGGGCTGCCAAGATCAGTGGGAAAATAGGCGACAACTGGTCTGTTGGAGGTCTTTCTGCCCTCACCAATCGTGAACATGCCAGCTACTATCAAAATGGAGAGGTCATGGAGGAACAGGTTGAGCCATATACAAGCTACAATCTTATTCGAACTCTGAAAGAAATGGACGATGGCCGCTATGGTTTGGGCTTAATGGGGACAATGACGAATCGCTACATGGATGGAATCAGTTTACTTGGTGAGGAGGATACTCAACATACATCTGCTGATCTGCTCTCCAGCCAGGGAATCGGTCTTGGCGTTGATGGTTGGGCTTTTCTCGGCAAAGATAGGGGGTGGGCCCTGGGTGCCTGGGGAGGGTTATCTCAGGTGAGTGGTTCAACTGAAAGAATGTATCGATTACAGCATGGTCCAAGTCACTATTTCCAACGCCCGGATGCCAACCATGTTGAACTTGATACCTCCATGACAACGATGAGTGGTCATGCTGGTCGCATTAGACTCAACAAAGAGGATGGTCGAGTTCAATTTAATGCCGCACTGGGATGGGTGTCACCAGGGTTTGAAACCAATGATCTGGGTCTGACGTATGGCACAGATGTGATCAACAAACATATCAACGTGGGCTATCGATGGCTAGAGCGTGGTACCTATATTCGTTCAGCCAGTGCCAGCATTCTTTATGCAAACAATCATGATTTTGAAGGTGTAAATACATCTGATGTCATCTTTAGCATGGCATCACTTCGCTTTGTGAATTTTTGGAGCCTGAATATGAATGGTGGCTACGCCTTCGAGAACTTGAATAATACAGCGCTAAGGGGAGGACCTCGGGTTCTTGAGGCTCCAGAATCTTTTTTTGGTATCGGTCTCAACTCAGATTATAGAAAGGATATCTCCTATTCGTTTTCTCTGGATTGGGGTGCAGATACTGAGGGGAGTGACGAACTGAGTTTATCCATGAATCTTAATCTGAAGTTGGGTGATCAGCTCAACTTATCCATTGGGCCATCTATATATTGGGAAACAGATATGACTCAATATATAACAGCGGTGGATGATCCCGCCAATACATCAATGTACGGGAAACGCTATGTCTTTTCCCAATTGGACCAGACCGTGACCTCCGCTGATATCCGTATAGATTACCCCATTACACCCCGTTTTAGTCTGGAAGGCTATTTCCAGCCCTTCATTGCTGTAGGTGACTACTCTGGTTTCAAAGAGTACAAACGACCTGAATCTTCTGAGTTCCTGGTTTATGGTGAGGAAGGATCAACCATAGATGAAAATTATCTCATTGATCCAACAGGCGGAGATGATACCGACGCCTTTACACTTTATAATCCGGATTTTAATTACAAGGCTCTGGTGGGAACCATGGTGTTACGTTGGGAGTTCTCGCCTGGTTCCACCATGTTCTTTGTCTGGACCCACAATGGCTCAGACTTCCAGAATCATGGCAAATATGATTTCGTTAAAGATTTTAATCGCCTTGTCAAATCAGAGGCCGATGATGTTTTCGCCCTAAAACTCTCATATTGGTTTGGGTAGTAAACACCTCCAACAGAGATTTAGGCATACGAAAGAGGGGCCAGTTTAGCTGGCCTCTCACTTTTTATCTTCCCCTGTCCATATGCTGGTTTAGTTTTATTACACATTACAAACAGAGGTGAAAATTGAAAAAGTACAATTGGGGTATTATTGGAACAGGAACCATTTCCAATCTTTTTGCTGAGGGGCTGACTACTCTGAACCATGCCTGCATTCATGCAGTGGGTTCACGAAATCAAGCTACTGCAGATGTCTTTGCTGAGAAATGGCAGGTTTCCCGAGTATATGGTTCCTATGAAGACTTGTTTGCTGATCCTGATGTGGATGTTGTTTATATCGGTACTCCCCATAACTTTCATTTCCAAAATGTTCGGGATGCATTGAATGCTGGTAAACACGTCCTGTGTGAAAAACCCTTCACCCTCAATGGGGTGGAAGCCCGGCAACTCGTTACTCTGGCCTGCCACAAAAATTTGTTTCTCATGGATGCAATGTGGAATCGGTTCCAGCCCTGGTTTCAAGTTGTGGGTGACCTTCTAAAGGAAGAACGCCTGGGAGAGTTATTACATTTTAAAGCAGATCTTTCATTTGGGTTCGATGTAGAGCCAGAACACCGTATATATAATCGAGATCTGGGAGGGGGATCATTACTGGATCTTGGTGTCTATCCCATCGCGCTAGCATCTGCTTTCCTGGGTAAACCCAATGAAATAAAAAGTATGGCTCACCTCTACCATACTGGTGTAGACGATCAGGTCTCCATGCTATTTGGGTACCCATCAGGAGCTACTGCTGAGCTGGGTTGCTCAAGCCGTTACCTCTCCAAAAATAATGCTACCCTGCATGGCACCAGGGGGTTTTTAGAAATACATGGCATGATCATTCGACCAGACAAGATTTCCATCCACGAACAGGGGCTGGGCAAGGTTGAAATTGAAACCCCCCATACCTCAAATGCCTACCAGTATGAAGCCCAGGCAGTCATGGAAATGCTTGAAGAAGGTAGGATTGAACATCCGCTTATGCCCCTGGATGAAACCATTGAAATCATGGACACAATGGATCAGATCAGGGGAAGCATAAAGGTTACCTATCCCGGGGAGTGATACGGCACACGACCGAATGATGGTTCAAAACATAAGCAAAATCGAACATGAAAGTATTTTAATGTTCAGATAATGAGAATCTTCAGAATCTTCCAGCCCTAAAGTATTGATAATTTAGAAATAATGTGAGGCGTTGATTCGCAGCTCTGCAACTCGCTTATGTTTTTCAGATATACAACCCTGTTGTTAATAGAAGACTCCTCTCTATATTTCATTGTTCAAAAGTTTTTTACTAACTCGGGACATTGTTTTACAAAGGCACATATTGTGTGTTAGCCGTGGTGGTGGCATTCTTTTTGCGAGAATTGAAGTGTTTCCTTTTAGTCCTGAATTACAATTTGATAGATTTTTCTCAAGAACCACTATCTCTACCCGCCTCGAGATTCGTCTAAGTAATTGACAATTAAACGATTTGGTGGGTTTTTTTAGAAAAAATAGTTGCTGATAGTGACTATTATGATCATCAAGAGATTCCAATATCTAGGAATGCTTTGGTGGGATTTCTCAAACGTAGGAAAAATTGAAATAACAATAGAAGTTAACATGGAGGAAAAAAATGAGTAAAAAAATTAACCTGTTTGCCATTTTGGTTTTGGCCCTGATGGTGATGTTTACAGTTAGTTGCGAAGGCCCTGCCGGCGAACCTGGCGTTGCCGGAGCTGAAGGTCCTGTAGGTCCTGAAGGTCCTGCTGCCCAGGTAACCTGCCTGTCTTGTCATAACGATGCCACAATGCTGGACAACCAGTTTGAAATGGCCCGTTCACAGCATGGTTCTGGTGACTTGGCTGTTGATTATGCCGGTGGCCGAGGCAGTTGTGCGCCTTGTCATGGACACGAGCAATTTGTTGAGTACGTTACAACAGGCGATGTGAATGGCAACTATGCCACGCCAACACCCTGGCAGTGTTCAACCTGTCATGGTCTACACACAACCTTCGAAGAAACATTTGAAGAAGATACAGATTACGCTTTGCGCTTAACCAGTGCAGTTACAGCCATGTTCGATGCAACTGTCACCATGGACGTGGATGCCAGTAGTAATCTTTGTGTTAATTGCCATCAGGCCCGCAGAGGCTTTGACAGCATGGTTTCTACAGACGGGTTAACCGGTACTCTCACTAGCTCACATGCTGGTCCACATCATGGTCCACAGGCCAACCTGCTTTTAGGTAACAATGGATCTATGGCTGGTACAGCTTTCAGCCCCCATTTAGAGGCTGGATGCGTGGGATGTCACATGTATGAAACAACAGGCGATGAAATCAACATCAACGGCGGTCACACTTTCTGGCCAGCGGCTGAGAAATGTAATGATTGTCATACAGGTCCAGATGTTGTCTTCGATGCCAGCCGTGATGGTGAATTCGAGCATGAAGGTTATTATGACTACAAAGGTTTCCAGACCGATATAGCTGCCAAGTTGCACGACCTGGCTGGTTTACTGGTCACAGAAGGAATTCTTGACAGTGCCCATCATACGGTTCCCGGCACCTACGGGATCGATGTCTACAAAGCCTGGTGGAACTATATCTACATCGCTGAAGATCGTAGCCACGGTGTTCACAATCCTTATTGGACTGAGTCATTGCTGGATGAAGGTATCACTGCGCTTACACCATAAGCGACTGATTAAAGCTTAAGAAAAGCCTCACTTCGGTGAGGCTTTTTTTTGCTAGTGTGCCGTGCATGGTTAATAACTAGGTGGTGCAAGTCCACTGTGGAGGATTGTA
>JACKQG010005143.1_pt1 | contig 14634 bp, 13 predicted proteins | sample 8237621 | NCBI WGS metagenome assembly JACKQG01 (sample SAMN15677084, study PRJNA649215) | marine metagenome | biome: marine; feature: Black Sea; material: saline water; isolation source: suspended particulate matter (SPM) from the Black Sea western gyre | collected 2013-06-09/2013-06-10 | depth... | reverse complement strand
GAAGAGGAGGGCATCTACGGTGTCGAAGCCGAACCATCTGATTTTTTGACCCTCCAAGCTGCTTTTGATGGCAAGGGTTGGGAGCAATTGGATGCGTCGATTCGCTACATTCCTGATAACACTGTTGAGGTCGGCCCTGAAGATGCCGAAAAGATCAACATCCTGGTCGACATGATCGAAGATGACGATGACGTCCAGGCAGTTCACCACAACGCCGAATTTGTCTGATGCCTAAGCGCCCATTCACCATCCTCGCCGCCAATCCTGAAGTCCGCTCACAGTGCGAGAAAGCTGCTGCTTGCGCTGGCGACGCGATCTCTGAAGTAACCGTTTACGCCAACTTGCAGGAATTGCAGGCCGCAGGTGAATTGGAGGGCCTGGTGGTGGTGGAGCCTTCCGCTTTGGGCGAACTCAGCATGCATGAGTGGGCAATCGCCTTCTTGCGCAAGCATAAGGTGCTGCTATTTTTGCTTTCCAACGGTACCGCCCAAGACGCTGACGGCTTGGCGCGGTTTGTGGGAGCACAAGGTGCCCTGCCACTGCCCCTAGATGCTGACGAATTGGCAAGCCGCCTGTCGTCGCCGTTTGGAACGCCCGGCGGCATCCCGCGTCCGATGATGCCAGTGGTCGATCAGGCCACCCTTGAGGAAAATCTTGGAGCCCAACTGGGCGCGATTTTCGGCCAAAACGATGCCACCGGCCGCGAGGGATTTGTGCAATCCATTACCGACAGTGAAACCGGATTGTTCACCGTCGATTATTGGGAGCACCGCCTCGAAGAGGAGTTCAAGCGTTCCAATCGGTTCCGCTTCCCGCTTGGCTTGGTCACTTTCCGGGTGGACGGGCTCGTTTCTGACGACAAATTGCTAGATGTCTCCAGCATCATTTTGCTCGATACCCGCGACGTTGATGTCGTGACCCGTTTCGACGACCAGACCTTCTTGGCGCTGCTTCCTCATACCGGACCTGGTGGGGCTGCATTGTTTGCCAAACGTGTTCATGATGGCTTGAACAGCTTAGGATTGCACGATTTGGTTGGTGACTCGGTGGAGTGGACGACCCACTCCATAGTGAGCCCAGATTCCTCTCTGTCCGGCGCCCGCGATTTTTTGGCTCGCGCCCTCAGCGAAGGCGTTTCGCAGATTTAAGGCTGTATTTCCTCAGGGTTTTCCGGCTCAGGTTCCTCCTCTGCCGGAATAAGGGCCGAAATCTTCCATTCGGTGCCGATCTCGAATTTAGCAAGGCTGCCCATAGTGCGGGCGGTCCGTACTGCTGAATTCTCTAGGTAAATACTGAGCTCTTTACCGGAAAATTCAAAGTGCTCGGCCAACGGTTGATCCAGGAAACCGCCAGCATGCCGCAATTTTCCGCCTGCTTCATGGAATTCAAAAAAGTCTTGGGCTTGCATTTCTAGGCCCAAGTAAGTTTTGTCGCCGCGTCCCCACCAAACCACAACCCGGCCGTTCAGCAATTTATTTCGCCCCGTGACCTGCAATTTATAGGCGTGGCGGCCCACCCAGCCTATTTGGCGCTCCAATTCCGGTCTAAAAATCATATAGGCGTCCAGAGTGGCACCTACCTGCTTTTTGAGGCTTTCGGCCAGACAGCGGTATTCGGTGGTCGGCCGTACCGCGCTCCAAGCCGCAAAAAAACTGCGTCCGCCTTCCTCCGGGCTGGAGAAGTCGGGACGCAGCGCCGACGCCCAACTTTCCGGCGTCATGGTTTGGCAGCTGGTGGGCGCAATTAAGAAGAACAAGACAATCGCCCAAGCTTTTGGGGTACGGATCAGGGAACGCAGCTGCATGGAGCGTATATTGGGCATCAGCAAATGACGATGCAACACCTGTTTCGAGTAGCGCTAGCAATTAGTTCGGCTTTCATGCTGATCCAATGCGGCCCAGCATCTGCCGACGGATTCGCCGCAAAAGGTTTGTTCTTCCCACAACCTAGACAGGAATTGGGCACTTTGATCAGCGGTGAGGTGCGCGAGTTGGCTTTTGACTTCGAAATCCGCGGCAGCGGAGTCATTCCGCATCGTTTTCAAACTTCGTGCGGCTGCTTAAATGTGCGCTTTGTAATCGAGGGCAAGGCTTTTCCGTTGCATGAAGAACTTCCTGAAGATGCTCGCGGCCAACTGCTAATTGAATGGAAAACTGCGGGATTTTTGGGTGAAAAACCATCCACCGTGCAGATTTTGGGTGAAGGGCCGGGTTTGCCGCAAACACTTAAATTCACCGGCACGCTCGAACCGTGGTTCGAATTGCAGCCACCAATTTTGAATTTTGGCATGGTAGACGGCACCAAGGATGAGGTCCGCACCGTGGTCGCGCGTGGCCCTGAGGCCTTTCGCTTGTTGGACATCATGGCGGGCATGCCACCCTTAGAAATCAGAGCCGTGGCGTCGGCTCAGGCCGGGTTGGAGCAGCAATTCGAAGTAGTTTTGCCCAAAGGCTTAGGCGAAGAAGGGGAACATAGAGGTTTTTTACAGATCCGCAGCGATCACCAGTATCCACTTACTTTGCCTATTCAGTATGAAATTGCTGGCCCCCTTTGGCTCAAACCCGGACGTCGGCTTTTATTGGGTGCGATACCACAAGATGTTGTATCTAAGTCGGTTATGGAGGTTGGGGTTGGTCAAGGCACGCTTCCGAAACCAGAAGTTCACATCGAAGGCATCAAAGGAGCCGAAATAAGTGTCGTAACTCTTGAGGATCTCAAGCATTACCAAATTCAGGTAGTTTTGCCTTCTGACTTGGCAGCAGGCCCGGTGGCGGGCAAAATTATCGTGCAGTTGCAGCACCATGACGAAGGTCAGGTGCATTCCCTCGAGCGTGTGGTCCAAGTTTTAGGGGTAGTGACCGCCCCTAAATGATTCTCCATTTGTGCAATTGATGAAAAAAGTCCATCTTCTACCCTGTCTACTGATGTTGGCGCTGGCTTCGTGCGGCTCTGATTCGGAAGCCGGGACCACTTCCAACTCCAACTCCACCGGAGCCGATACGGGGCAGGGCACGTCCCGGCCGACCACGTTGGAAACCACTTCGACTCTGACCTCGGATGAAACCTCCCAACCGTCCACCAGCGAACTCAATTTTGAGTACCTGGATTTGGATTTGGGTGAATTATTCCAAGAGACCAACGTCGATATTTCCTTTCCGTTTGTGGTGAAGGGGGACGACCCCATCACCATTTCCCATTTGAAGGCATCTTGCGGTTGTACCGACGTCGGCTTGAGTGTGGAGGGCCAGGAATGGCCGCTGAATACTCCGATTCCAGGGGGAAGCAAGGGCGCGATCGTGGGGACGTTTACTTCGGCGCAGTATCAAAACGTCAAGGCTTCCACCATTACCATTCGTGGCAATGGTTTAAAACTACCAGCGGTATTGAATCTGCAGGCGTTTATTCGCCGACACTTTGAATTGAGCCCTAGTGCGGTGCGTTTCGGACAGGTTTCGGCGCGCAGCTTGGCAACCAGCCCGTACACCAAAAAGGTCAAAATTATGTCGTCGGAAGAGATGGAAATTAAGGCGTGGAAGCGCTTGCCATCCGGTATCGACGTCAAAGTTTTGGACGAGCGCGAAGTCGCCGAGGACGGCCGCCACGTTAGTTGGATCGAGATTTCGATCAATGAGCAGCATGGGGCCGGAATGGTCAGTCAGAGCTTGTTGGCAAGTACCTCGGTCGGGCGCGATTTAGAAATCCATATTAACGGCAATATTGTCGGGCCGGTGCGCTATGCGCCGCAGGATTTCCTGAAGTTTGGTGCTGTCAATCAAGGCATGGCGATCAAACGAGTGGTCAAGATCATCTCTACCTCTGGCGAAGAAACCTTGCCGACTCCGACGGTGGACTTTATAGGTCCTGATGTGTTTGAGTGGAAGTTGCAAGAAAAAGAGCCGGGCCGCGAATGGGCCGTGCGATTCACGCTTTCGTCGGAGGCGGCAATTGGTCGCCACGGCGGTAAGTTAAAAATCAGCTTCCCTGAAGGAACCGGCATTACCCCACATGAAGTAAAAGTCAGCGCACTGGTACGCAAAGCTCCGTGAGAAAACGCCTCGGCGAAATCCTGATTGGGCAGGGCGCAATCACTGATGAACAGTTGCGCGCCGCCTTGGCTGCTCAGCAAACTCGCAGCCAATTAATCGGCCAAGTCTTGATTTCGCAGGGAGCCACAGATGAACGAACCATTCATCGGGCGTTGGCGCTGCAAGCGCGTTTGCCTTTCGTGGACTTGGAAGGTAAAACGCCGCCGTCGCGGCTGACCGAGCTGTTGAATGCTGGATCGGCTTGGGAGTTGGAAGCGATTCCGGTTGCGGAGAAAAATGGCACCACCATCGTGGCGGTGTCGGATCCAGAAAAAGCGGTAGTAGTGGACACCCTTGGATTTTTGCTGGACGGGCCTGTTTCCTTAGCCATTTGCCCGCCAGCGTCTCTGCGTGCTGCCTTGGAACGAGTTTATGGACCGCCCGACGTCGGCCCTGACGTAGGCGATGATGCCGATCGCGGCGATCACGAAGAGGCTCCGGTGGTGCGCTTGGTCAACCGCATGTTTGAAGAAGCGGTGGGCATGCGTGCTTCGGATATCCACATCGAACCTTTTTCAAATGCAGTCCAAGTGCGCTATCGCGTGGATGGTGGCCTGCAACTCGCTGCTGAACACCCGATTGATTTGCATTCAGCATTAATCAGTCACATTAAGGTGAGTGCGGGATTGGACATTGCCGAAAAGCGCAAGCCGCAGGATGGTCGAATTGAACACCGTGCCGGTGGCCGCGAGTTGGACGTTCGGGTGTCGGTGCTACCCACCAATCACGGCGAGTCCGTGGTTATGCGTTTGCTTGACCGCGAGGCGAACCTGATTTCGCTTGAAGCGCTGGGCATGAGCAAAAGCGCGTTGGATTGGTTTAAAGAAATTATCGATAGGCCAAACGGCATTTTCCTGGTCACGGGCCCGACGGGTTCGGGGAAAACTACCACCTTGTATGCCGCACTGCAAACTTTGAATCGTGCCGATCGTAAAATCTTGACGGTTGAAGATCCGGTCGAATACCGAATCAAAGGCATCAACCAAGTGCAGGTGCAACCGCGCATTGGTTTGGACTTTGCGCGGGTCTTAAAAGCCTTTTTGCGGCAAGCACCTAACGTGGTGCTAGTCGGCGAAATCCGCGACCGCGAAACTGCTGAGGTCGCCATTCAAGCTTCGCTGACCGGGCACTTGGTTTTTAGCACAGTTCACACCAACGACGCACCGTCGGCTGCGACTCGATTGCTGGACATGGGCGTGCCGCCATTTCTGGTCGCCACATCTTTGCAGGGCGTACTCGCGCAACGATTGGTGCGCAAGTTGTGTGTAGACTGCAAAGTGGAAGAAGCTGCCACGCCTTTGGAAATACGTCTACTCAAGTTGCCCGCCGACGCCAAGCTTTACCACCCGCGTGGATGCAATTCGTGTTCGCGCAGCGGCTATCGTGGCCGCCTTGGTGCTTTCGAATGGCTGGGCATGACCGAGGACATGAGAGAATCTCTGTTCCAATCCGCCGACGGTGCCACTTTTGTTGCCGCCGCGAAAAAAAGTAACTCCTGGAAATCGCTCGATCACGACGTCCGCGAAAAAGTTCTGGAAGGCACAACCACTGTTCAGGAAATGCTGCGTGTGACCTCGATGTCAGCAACGGAGCCCGATTTGGAAACTGCCGCTACTGAAGTAGTGGCCGCCCCCCCAACCTCTGAGACCACAACCTAACCCTCATGAGTTTTGTTCCTGCACCACTGCAAGAGTGGCTTCGAATTATCGCGTCTGCTGACGCGTCCGACCTTCACCTCGGTGCCGGGCGTCCACCTGCGATGCGTTCCAGTGGTGAATTGGTTCACATTGCACCTGAAGAGTTAACCGCAGATCAAATCCAAGCGATTTGTTTGGAATTGACGCCTGAACATCGCCAGCGCGAATTAAAGGAACTCGGCAGCGCTGACTTTGGCTTTGGCTTTGAAGAAGACCGATACCGAGCCAGTGCATTTAAGCAAAAGGGTTCTTTCGCCCTGGTTTTGCGCCGGATTCCTCAAAACCGGCTCAGCTTTGACGAGATTGGAGCGCCAGCGGTTTTGCGTAATTTAGCGCACTTGCCGCGGGGCATGATCCTTGTGACTGGGCCTACTGGTTCGGGTAAAACCACCACTTTGGCGGCGTTGATTCACGAGGTGAATATTTCTCGCGCATGTCACATCATGACGATGGAGGACCCGATCGAATTTTATCACGACTCGCGAAAAGCGGTAATCAATCAACGCGAAATCGGTGACGACGTTTCCGATTTTGCTGAAGGTTTGCGGCGAGTTTTACGGCAAGACCCCGACGTGATCATGCTTGGTGAAATGCGCGACCTGGAAACCACCGGTGCGGCCATTACTGCTGCAGAAACCGGCCACTTGGTATTGGGAACGCTGCACACCACCGGTGCGGCTCGAACGGTAGACCGAATCATTGACCAGTATCCTGAAAACCAACAGGATCAAGTACGAGCGCAGTTGTCGGTATCACTGCAGGCAGTAGTTTCGCAGGTGTTGTTGCCACGAATGGATGGACAAGGTCGGGTTGCGGCCTTCGAAATTATGGTGCGCAACTCGGCGATTGAAAATCACATTCGTAAGGGTGAAACTTTCAAGATTCCGTCGGTGATGCAAACTCAGCGGCGCCTAGGCATGCAGCTACTTGATGAACACTTGTTGGAACTTGTGCAGTCCGAAACCATTTCGCGCGAAGAAGCGCTGAATTCGGCTCAGTATCCCGGCGACCTCGCCCAACGCCTGGGCATGTAAATCAAAATGGCTCCGGTAGACACTAGGCAAATTGGCAAGATCTTTATCGATCTTGGCGTGATTCGGCAAGGCCAGTTACAGGCTGCATTGGCTGAGCAGCGGCGCAGTGGCGGGCGTTTAGGCCAAATATTGCTGGAGCGCGAAATGATCAACGAGGAGGACCTGTCGCGAGCATTGGCCATGCAAAAAGGCATGGATTGGTTGCCGGCAGCGGCATTGAAGGCCAGCGACGAAGCCCTTGGATTGGTAGATGCCGGCACCGCACGGGCATTCGGCGCGTTGCCACTGGAGGTGGTGAAAGGGCAACTCCGTATCGCCGTTTCCGATCCCGACGTACTGCCGTTGCTCGGTGACCTAGAGGCCTTGACCGGATTCCCGATGCAGGTGGTGTTGGCTGAAGATGGCGCCTTGCGGGAGGCCGTCGAGAGGTGCTATATCCAGCGCAATGAAGCGCAGGTGAAGGCCGAAGTGCAGGCTGGCGAGGCAGCGCCGATTGTGCGCTTGCTGGAGTCGTTGCTGACGCGCGCAGTACGCGATGGCGCGGCTGATATTCATTTCGAGCCCTACCAAGGTGAATTCCGAATTCGAATGCGCGTCGACGGGGTGCTTTACGAAGTGGATCCACCGCCGCAACACCTGGCGACGGCATTGATCTCGCGCGTGAAAGTGTTGGCAAACCTGGATATTTCGGAAACTCGCATGCCGCAGGACGGACGCATCGAAATGACCGTCGACGGCCGCAAGATCGACTTCCGAGTTTCTACCGTTCCGATCCAAGGCGGCGAAAGCACGGTGCTACGTGTATTGGACCGCAAATCTCTGCGCTTGGAATTGACCGACCTAGGCCTATTGGAGCGAGAGGTCGATCAACTCGATGAGTTCATTCGGTTGCCGCACGGCATCGTGCTGGTAACTGGGCCAACCGGCTCAGGAAAAACCACCACCCTTTATTCGCTGCTGAACCGAGTCAACGAGCCGAAGACCAAGATTCTAACGGTGGAAGACCCGGTGGAATACGACTTGGATGGCATCGTGCAGGTACCGACCAACGAGGACATCGGCGTGAATTACTCGCGGGTTTTGCGCACCATGCTGCGTCAAGACCCCGACATCATCCTGGTCGGTGAAATTCGCGACCCAGAGACCGCACAAATCGCGGTGGAAGCCTCGCTGACCGGCCACCTAGTGCTGTCCACTCTGCACACCAACGATGCCCCGTCAACGATCACGCGAATGATAGACCTCGGCGTAGAGCCGTTTTTATTGGCTGCAACAATTGAAGGCATCGTCGCCCAGCGCTTATTGCGCTCTGTTTGCCAGGAATGTCGCATCCCTTGGCAAGCGCCGGAAGATATGCTGAAAAAGGCTGGCTTAACCGCCGATCAGCAAGTATTTCGTGGCAAAGGTTGCGAAATTTGCCACTTCACTGGTTACAAAGGCCGCAGCGCGATCTACGAGATCTTGCCGATGGACGACGCCTTGCGTGAGCAATTCCTGCGGAATCCAAGCACCATTGCTTTGCGCGAGCTGGCCCGCGAGCGCAAGATGATGACCCTGCGCGAGCGCGCCATCGAACTTGCCCTCAATGGCAAGACCACGCTCGATGAAGTTCTTCGCGAGACCCAGGTCGATAATTTTTAGCACGAAACATGGCCCGCATTCAGCGCAAGGTTGCATCCACCTCACGCCAAAGCGCCCGCACATCCGGCGGCGCTGAGTCAACCTCTACGCGCAAGGTCAAGCGCAAGGTGCCACTCAAGCACGTGGTGCGCTTCACCCGCATGCTGGCGACGTTGACTGAAGCCGGCCTGCCAGTCTTGCGCAACTTGCGCATTTTGGCTGACCAATGGCCAGCTGGAAAATTCCGTAACGCGATCATGGACGCAGCCGACATGGTGGAGGAGGGCCAACCTCTTTCCGAGGCGCTGAGCCAAAGTCCGGACGTATTTGACGAGTTATACATCAACATGGTCAAAGCCGGTGAAGTCGGCGGTGTTTTGGATCGGGTGCTCGACCGTTTGGCGGATTTCCAAGAGCGTTCGCAAGAACTGCGCGAGCGTACCCGCAGTGCCCTGACCTACCCGATTGTCATCGTTGTCGTTGCCTTTGCGGTTATTGCCGCATTGATGCTGATGGTGATTCCAAAGTTCGATTCCCTGTTTAAGGAAATGGGCTTAGAGTTGCCAGGGTTGACCCAGTTTTTGATCGCCACCAGTAATAATGTGGTCGCTTATTGGTACCTATATATTGGCCTACCAATCATCACTTTCACGCTCTATCAAATGGCATATTTGCGTTCTTACGGATTCCGTCGTTGGAATCATGGAATGCACCTCAAATTGCCTATCATCGGCAGTTTGGTCAAACTGAGCCAAGTTTCGCGTTTTGCGACCACCTTCGGCACGCTCGTCAATAGCGGTGTTCCTCACTTGCGCGCATTCGAAATTGTGCGCGGTGCGTTAACGTCGGAAATTTATCGCGAAGCGGTAGATGATGTGCGCGAGGAAGTTCGCGAGGGGGAAGGCATCGCTTCATCGCTGGAGCAAACCGAGTGCTTTGATGAAATTATGGTGTCGATGGTTGAGGTCGGCGAAGAAACTGGCGAACTCGATCGCATGTGCCTACGGGTTGGCAAGAATTATGAAGACAACTTCAAACGAGCCATTGACTTGGCCTTGAAGTTGCTTGAGCCGATCATGCTGGTCTTAATGGCTGTCGTGGTGGGCGTCATCGCGTTGGCTCTCTTCCTGCCACTGTTCGAGCTGCTGAAGCAGTTCGGTCAGAACGCCTGATGAGTCTAAGAATACGGTTCACCCTGGTCCTGCTGCTTGTCAATGTAGTGGTCTTGGGTGGACTTGCTTGGTGGGCTGGTACCGACGAGACCTCACGCGATCTGCAAGCCCAAAGCCGAGTTCAAAATTACGCCGAATTGCTGGCGGAACGATTGTCAGGCCACTTTGGAGATTTGCAAAACTCGGGTTTACGCGAAATTTTAGCCTGGCCAGGTTGGAGTGATTTTGAAGAGGCTTTGCTGGTCGACAACCGAGTCTTGGAATGGGATGGCAAAGTCGTTCCAGTGGGTGCATTTTTGAATCCCATTGGCAGTCGCCATCGTGGACCCGACTTTCCTTTGGATCAGTTAACCAATGCCATCAATCAGGCCAGTCGAACTCTAAGGCCGGTGACGATTGCCGGGGGCATGGCATTGCCATTAGTGGTTCATGAACGCTATTCCAGCGGCCCGCGCGAAATTTGGGGCGGTGTATTTCTGCGCCTCAAGTCTGCTCCCTTGCACTTGTCTGTTACCGAAGGTGTGGTGCTCGCCGCGATTTTGGCGACCTTTATTTCAGCTGCTGTGACTTACATCTTTCTCGGCCGCACTGTGCTACGACCGGTCGAGCAATTGGCGTCGGCGGCAGAAGATTTTGGTCGCGGCGAAAAGCCGCAAATTTATCACGACCCAAAAGTGCCAGAAATTCACGGCCTGTTCCATTCCTTTGGCACCATGATGGAACGCATTCAAGGTTTCCAAAGTGAATTGGAGAGCGAAGTGAAATTGGCCACCAATGAAGCTGCTAAAGCACAATTGCGGGCCGCGCGTCAAGAACGGTTGGCGGCAATGGGTACCTTGGCTGCCGGTTTGGCCCATGAAGTCAACAGCCCGCTTGCCGGAGCCCTGCACGGCCTAGAAACGTTGCGGGCGGAAGCCCATTCTTCGCGCGCCAAGCAACATGGCGATCTCACCGCCGAGGCTTTACACCGTATCCAAGAGCTTGTGCAACGCTTATTGCGGTTGGCCCCGGCGCGATTGGAAAGCGGCCATTGCGTGCTGCAACAGACGATGGAAGATGTGCAGGTGTTCCTAGCGGCGCGTCTTCAAACCCATCCATTAATGTTAGAAATGTCGTCACCCGACCTAGCCGTTGCCGCGGCCCCAGGCGACTTCTTTCCGGTCATATTGAACTTGGTTCAAAACGCTTGCGACGCGATGGATTCTGCCGCGGCTCAAGGCAATGTCACGATCCGGTGCAAACCGATTGAAGGAAGCCAGGTGGAGATTTGCATTGAAGATCAAGGTCCGGGCGTAAGCGAAGATTTACTGCCGCACTTGTTCGAACCGTTTGTTACCACCAAGGACGTAGGCAAGGGCACTGGATTGGGGTTGGCGTTGGCGTATGCAACGGTGCGCCAGCTCGGCGGGAATCTGGAAGCGAAAAACATGCAGCCCAGTGGTTTCGTCATTCAAATGCGCGTGCCGCTGAGTGAGGAGCAGTAATGGACTTCTTCTGGATGATGTTCGCGTTGCTGGCCATGTCGGCAGTTTTTTCCGGCTCGGAGGCGGCGTTGTTTACGTTGGGTAGCCGCGGATTGGATCGAGTACCGATTTGGGTACGCCCGCTGTTACTAGAATCGGTTGCCTCGTTAACGATCATTTTGCTGGGCAACTTAATTGTTAACTTGGCATATTTTGCGGCTGCAACGGCTTGGGCGCGACAGGTGGACGGTAGAGAAGCCGCCAGTATTCAAATTACTGCGCTGTTCTTAATTGTGGTGCTCGGCGAAATCATGCCTAAAACCATGGCGCATCGATTCCCAGATGGTTTCGGTCGCGTTTTGCTGCCGCCGATCTTGATTTTATTGCGCATCTTCCATCGGCCGGCATACTGGTTGGGGCAACATTGGGCTGCCAAAGCTGCGCCAGCGAAATTTTTGGATTCGGAGGATGTCGACGGGCTCATTGCTGGAGAAGAGCGCGGTGTTTTGGGCGTGGAAGAGCATCGACTTCTTAGCCAGATTTTGGAATTGGGCAGTTTGCGGGCGGGCGCAATTCGTCGGCCGTTGCAACGGGTAGTGAAAATTTCTCCGCAACTGCCGCTGCGCCAAGCCTACTCCCAATTGCGCGAAGAAAATGTGGCATGGGCAGCAGTGCAAGATGAACAGGAGAACGTCATCGGCATTTTGGATCTCTGCCGTCAACCGCGTGGTCGGCGAGTTGGCGACGTCATGATTCCGGTTCCCATCCTGCCGGAATTGGCGCCAGTTGCCGCCGGGGTGCCGCTGCTGCAGCGAAGCGGCGCACCATTTGTATTGCTGGTAGATGAATATGGACATGGCACTGGCATTATCGAGCGGGGGCGTTGGTCGGACACATTGTTAGATCGATTGCGGTCGCCCAACGTTGGCAGCGCGGGCGAAGTCATTAAGCGCATAGCTGAAAACCTATTTCATATCAACGCCAATTTACCCATTCATGATTTTAAGGATCGCTTCGGCGACCCTGGCGAATTGGACGTTCGAACTGAAACTGTATCCGGCTTGCTGCAACAGCGCCTCGGTCGCTTGGCGCGCCTCGGCGACCATTTCGGATGGCAGGTGGAGGAGCATCGCTACGAGCTCAAAGTCTTGGAAGTTGAAGGGGATTATCCAACCCGCTTAGAGTTACGTTGCCTAGATTCAAGCAATGAAACCGCCGAGGAAGGGCAATGACCGATTTTTTCCTATTGCTGCTCGCCCTAGCCGGAAGTGCGCTTTTTGCTGGATCGGAAACCGGTTATTACGCGCTCAATCCGCTGAAGTTGAAGTTGCTTGCCGGTGACAACCGTTTGGCCGCCCTTTGCTCGCGCACCATTCGACCGGCCGGCGCATTTTTAATCATGTTACTGGTTGGAAATAACTTGGCCAACAATTTGGCCGTTGCTGCTTCGGTGGGCCTGTTGGCAGGGTGGAACCTGAGCAATCCGGAACTTTGGTCGACGCTATTACTCACCCCAATCGTCTTTTTATTCGGCGAGGTTGGTCCCAAGCAATTTGTACTCGGTGACCCGCAGCGCAGTCTGTTGCGGGCCACGCCTTTATTATTTGTATTTCGAATTTTGCTGTTACCGGTAACTTATCCGATTGGATTGATTTCCAGTTTGCTCAACCGCGAGGATGCCCAAGCCGTGATCGGACGGCGCCATTTGGCCGCATTGCTGTTAGAGGGTGGCCGCAGCGGCCATGGCGAGGCGCCAGTTTTGTTGGCGGCTTTGCGTGCTCTAGAATCCCAAGGCAAGGGGCTGCGACCTTATTTACGGACCGATTTTCCACTCCTTTCGCCGCGCCTTAGTGGCGGAGCCGCCCGCGCTATTTTGGCGCAGACCCGAGATACTTTGGGCTTGGTGGATCGCATAGGTAAAGCTCCAGGTTTGTTACTGGGTACTCACCTAGTTCATACACCGGCGCATCAAAACATCGCCGATATCTCTCTCGACCTTCCTCAATTCAGCCCTGATTTGGATTTGGCAGAAGCACTAGTGCAAATGCGGGCTCATGGCGCGTCCTTTGCTTTGGTCGGCAGCCCTGGCAAATATGAGGGATTACTGGATTTGGAGTTCACGCTATCCTTGTTGCTACCTAGCGAGCCTCACCCAGCCCGAGGGCAACGGCGGCCATCCTAGTCACCATTCCTCATTTTTACTGCTCTAACAAGCATGCTTGAAATCAAAAAACACCTGCCGCTGTTACTGGCTGCCCTTTTTGGGGCGGCCTTAGTCCGCCTGACCACTCCAGAGCCCGTGCAAGCCCAGTCTGCCGACGGCGGACGTCGTTTTGTGGCGGTGAGCGGTCCTTATCAGGACGGCGTTTCGCTGCTTTATGTGCTGGATCAGGTTAACAATCGCCTTTTGGCCTACGAAGGCAAGGGCGGAGCAGCCAATTCGCGCAAGATTAGCTTGGTGGGGGTGCGCAACATCGGCTTGGATAGCCAGCTGGACGGCTTCAACGATGATTCCGAATATTCCTACCAGGAATTGAAGGAACTGTTGCAACGTCGCAATGTAATCCCTCGCTAGCCGCCAAGATTCGATAGCATTCTTCGGCAGGTCTACACTATGCTAGGCCATGGCTTTACTCCCGAACCCGGGGCAAGCCTGCCCCCCTCACCCGGCTTGACCGGAACCCTCCCAAGAGAACACTAGGACAGTCCCTTGAGCGACAGCGACTTCTACTCATTCGACAAAGCCCTCAACAAGCTTTCCCTCGACGAAGATGACCTGAAAAGGCTGATCTCCGCCGGTGAAATTCGCGCCTTCCGTGACGGCTCAAAGATGCGCCTGCGTGCGGAAGACGTCAGCCGCGTTGCTTCTGATTTGGGCGTGGTCGATGAGGGCGATGCCGGTCAGGTATTGGAAGTAGAAGAGGTTTCCTTCGACGCCGACGACGGCATGGTGACCACCCAGCTCAGCGAAGAGGACACTCTGCTCGACGAAGACTTCGGCCTGGAAGAGGTCGAAATGGAAGAAGAGTCAGCTCCTGCGCGCACGCGCGGTGCCAGCCGTCCACAGTCATCGCGCTCCGCATTGGCGCAAAAGGAGGAAGTGGAAGCTGAATCCCCAGCCATGTTGATGGTGACCATCGTCACGACCCTAGTGATGGTTTGGGGTACTGCATTCGTGTTTGCTGCCCTCGAAGCACGCTCTACTGGGTTGACGAAAAGCATCGTCGACATGGTGGCCGGCAACTAGCCGACGGAAAGCCCTTTCTCTCCATCCCCACTCCATGAGGCTTTCTCCCTTACCAGTTCTCCTGGTATTGGCCTCCTGTCAGTTCGACGCGACTGAGCAAGAGGTTGAACTCCTGCCGGAAGTTCACGCCCAGTATTTGGAGTTTGCTGATGCGAACTCCAAATCGAATGGTGGCGCCCGGCCTGCTTGCGTCGAGCCCAAAGCCGATATCGTCGAATGGGCAGGCACGGAGGAGTCACTGACAGATGATTCGCTAGCCGTCCGACTGCGCGAAGAGGCGCACAATCGCCAAGTAATTTTGGCTGCTACGCAAAAA
>JACKQG010005142.1_pt1 | contig 14635 bp, 9 predicted proteins | sample 8237621 | NCBI WGS metagenome assembly JACKQG01 (sample SAMN15677084, study PRJNA649215) | marine metagenome | biome: marine; feature: Black Sea; material: saline water; isolation source: suspended particulate matter (SPM) from the Black Sea western gyre | collected 2013-06-09/2013-06-10 | depth... | reverse complement strand
GGCGCTCCGAGAGAGTTGTGTCGCAAATAACAGAGGACTTTTAGAGGCGTCCCGCGCAAGTGGCTTGGTGAACACAAACAGCACAATTGCGCAACATTGGCGGTCACGGTGGCTTTCGGAAATGCGAGCAAGTTGTATGCTCAAAGCGTTTTGCAGCGTGAATCTGAAACTACATGAACGAGCAGCTCTTGAAGAATTTGAACACGATATAGGTAGCTTTAAAGAAGTTAGATCGTGCTACCATCTCACTGGAATATCAGATTATATGCTCGAGATAAATGTCCCAGATATGGACCACTACCATAGATTTATCACAAGAAAACTGGCGGCATTAGATAACATTGCGCAAGTAAAAAGCATGTTCGTGATGAACGAAATAATAGAAAAATAAACCGGGTATTAGTCTAGTACTAGTCTAGTATTGCTGCGATTCCAGGAAGAGTTTTCCCCTCCAAATATTCTAACATAGCTCCACCTCCCGTACTCACATAGCTTACCTCTTCAGCAAGTCCGCAGGCGTTGATTGCGGCAACGGAATCTCCTCCACCGACTAGCGTGTAAGCACCTTTTTTTGTAGCGTCTTTTAAAGCATTTGCCACTGTGAATGTACCTTTAGAGCAAGCTTTAAATTCGAAGACTCCCATAGGACCATTCCAAAGAACAGTTTCGCTTTCTTTTACAGCAGCGGCAAACTTTTTACAAGCTTTAGGGCCTATATCGAGTCCCATCCAGCCTTCTTTGATTTCATCAGAATTGCAAATCACAAAATTTGCATCGGCGGAGAATTGATCTGCACAAACAGAGTCCTCTGGAAGCAGAATTTCAGTGGAGCAACTTGCTGCCTTTTCTAAAACGGCTTTCGCTCTTTCGACCATCTCCTTTTCCACTAAGCTGTCACCCACTTTACCGCCTTTAGCAAGTATAAAAGTGTAAGCCATCCCCCCACCTATCATCAGTTTGTCCACCTTCTCTACCATATTTTCTAAAACAGTGAGCTTGCTACTAACCTTAGCCCCTCCTATTATGGCGAGAAGCGGTCTTGCGGGCTCAGACATAACCTTACTCAAAGCGGAAATTTCCGCTTCTAAAAGTTTACCGAAAGCCTTGTCTTCAGGGAAAAAGCGAGCGATTACAGCTGTAGAGGCGTGATTTCTATGGGCAGTTCCAAATGCGTCGTTAATATATATATCACCGTTCTCAGCCAATTGGCCGGCGAAAAACTCATCCCCACTTTTTTCCTCCTCATGAAACCTTAAATTCTCAAGAAGAGCTATTTCTCCTGGCTTGAGGTTTTGTGATACATCTAGAGCGCTATCGCCAATACAGTCACTTGCAAACTGTACAGGGTTTCCAAGCAAACCCTCCAAATGGGAGACGATATGCTTTAAACTAAACTCCTCTGAAACACCCTTAGGTCTTCCAAGGTGGCTCATTAAAACGACAGAAGCACCACCCTTTAAAAGGGCTTTGATGGTGGGAAGCGCCCGACGAATTCTCGTGTCGTCTTGCACATTGCGAGACTTATCTAAAGGGACATTGAAGTCTACTCTCACTAGCGCTCTGCGCCCCCTGATATTTAGATCGGAGATTGTCATTTAGAAAAGTGTAGCCATCCCGACTCTTGACTCTACGTATGCCGGTATGTCAGAAATTGCAACTCGCTCTTGAGTCATGCCATCGCGCTCACGAACGGTGACCGCATCGTCATTTAAAGAATCGTGATCTATCGTAATACAGAGAGGAGTTCCTATAGCGTCTTGCCTGCGGTATCGTCGTCCGATCCCATCCTTCTCATCGTACTGACAATTGTGATTGAGGCGTAGTTTAGAAAGAACCTCTCGGGCTTTTTCTGGTAGCCCATCTTTTTTCACAAGAGGTAGAATGGCGACTTTAACGGGAGCAAGCGCGAAAGGAATACTCAGCACCGTTCGAGAGTTGCCCTCTCCCAAATCTTCTTCCTTGTATGAGTTGCATAGAACAGCAAGGAACATTCTATCAAGCCCTATAGACGTTTCAACTACGTAAGGGACGAAACTCTCCTTTGTTTCTGGATCGAAAAACCTTAGCTTTTTTCCAGAAAACTCTTCGTGACTTTTAAGATCGAAATCAGTTCGAGAGTGTATCCCCTCTAACTCTTTAAAACCCATTGGGAAATTGAACTCGATATCACAAGCAGCATCTGCATAGTGAGCGAGTTTAATGTGATCGTGGAATTTGTAGTTTTCGTCTCCCAATCCTAACGTAGAGTGCCATTTTTTACGTTCCTCTTTCCAAAACGCATACCACTCTCCCTGTGTCCCTGGCTTGACGAAAAACTGCATTTCCATTTGTTCAAATTCACGCATACGGAAAATGAATTGACGGGCGATAATTTCGTTGCGAAAGGCTTTTCCTATTTGGGCTATACCGAAAGGAAGCTTCATGCGACCGCTCTTCTGAACATTTAAGAAATTCACGAAAATCCCCTGAGCAGTTTCAGGACGAAGGTAGATGACCCCAGAATCGCCACTCACAGCACCCAGCTCAGTACTGAACATGAGGTTAAATTGTCGCACGTCCGTCCAATTTTTAGAGCCACTAACAGGACAAACAATCCCCAGATCTTCAATCAACGTCTTTACACCTGCAAGATCTTCCGCATTCATGGCGTCCTTGAACTTTCCGTTTATTTCGTCAATGGTTGTTTGACGACGCAGCACGTTTACGTTCGTTGCCCGGAACTCAACCTCGTTGAAATCATCCCCGAAACGCTTGAGCCCCTTTGAAACGTCTTTGTCAATCTTTTTGTCGATTTTAGCGATATGATCTTCGATTAAGACATCTGCACGGTAGCGCTTGTTGCTGTCCTTATTGTCAATAAGAGGATCGTTGAAAGCATCAACGTGACCGGAAGCTTTCCAAGTTTTCGGATGCATAAAAATCGAGGCGTCAATACCTACGATGTTGTCATTCATACGAACCATCGCCGTCCACCAATAATTTTTAATATTGTTTTTCAGCTCACTCCCAAGTTGACCGTAGTCGTAGGCCGCACTTAAGCCGTCATAAATCTCACTACTTGGAAATACAAAACCATATTCTTTCGCGTGGCTTATTACTTTTTTTAGTCCGTCTTCTTGGCTCATTGCGCTTTTGTGTTTTGCAATATTGAATGTTTACAGATGACAAAGTTACTTATAACGGGTCGTTGAAGTATATGATATCTTAGTGTTGTGCTTAATTTTATAATTTACCGGCTTCATATTTTATTTACAATCACATTTATAGCGGCAAACGCTTTAGAAAGCCGCTTAGATACTTAACGCAATGTCGAAGAAGCCTATAATAGGAGTTTTAGGGAGTGGAAGTTGGGCTACGGCGCTGGTGAAAATGCTGTGCGAAAATGTGGCAGAACTCAATTGGTGGGTTAGGTCTCAAGACACCATAGATCACATAGTTCGCCATGGAAATAACCCTAAATACATCCAGAGCATTCAGTTCCCAGTAGAGAAACTCAAGCTATCGACAGACATGAAAGTCGTGATAGAATCAAGCGATATAATCATTGTAGCGATTCCTTCCATGTTTTTAGACGAGGCGTTTAATGATGTGTTTGGGGAAGATTTATCTTTTACCCCCTTCTCGAATAAACTGGTGTTTTCTGCCATAAAAGGCATGATTTCTAAATACAATTCTATTCCCGCGAGATATCTTCACAAGAGATTTGAGATCCCTTATGAAAAAATTGGTATAATCTGTGGACCGTGCCATGCAGAAGAGGTGGCTCGTGAAAGGCTTTCCTACCTAACAGTGGCTTGTCCAGACACTACTCAAGCAGAAATTTTTGCGCCATTTTTGAGAACCAAGTATATCAAAGTTAATACATCGGATGATGTTTTTGGAGCGGAGTTAGCAGCAGTTTTAAAGAACGTATATGCCATTGGAGCTGGTCTAGCCCATGGGTTGGGATATGGAGACAATTTTATTTCAGTCCTAATTTCCAATGCTGCTATCGAGATGAAGAGATTCATTGACGTGGTTCATGATATTGACAGGAATATAAAGAGTAGCCCGTATCTTGGAGACCTCCTAGTAACGGCTTATAGCGTGAATAGCCGCAACAGGGCGCTTGGCACGATGGTTGGGAGCGGGTACACAGTAATGGCAGCAGTAATAGAACTTAAAATGGTCGCCGAAGGAATGACAGGAGCAAAAGGCATATTCGAGATGAACAAAGATTTTAAGGTTGAGGTACCTATCGCCGATGCGATCTATAGAATCCTTCACGAGCGTATGTCTCCAGTTTTAGAAATGAGACTTTTATCAGACCAATTAAAGTGAAACAAGGTATCGTACATATCTTAGTTTTTTCAGTATTCATACTTTCAGGCACGTCAGTATTTTCACAACAACATTCCTCAGATTTAGCTTTCATACCAAACGAAGGGCAATGGGAATCTTTTGTTTCATACCGAGCCGACTTAGATGGAGGGGTTTTCTGGATGGAAGAAAATGGATGGACGGCATGGGTTGCTGGAGAAGGTTATGACGATTTGTGGGATCACGAAAGTGGGGCTTTCGAAAGTGAAACATTGTCATCTCACGCCTGGCGAGTTCACTTTAAAGACGGAAACCCAGAGTCAGAAAAATCGGGCCGTCACGAGTTGGGCCACAAAGTAAATTATTACAGAGGGAGCGACGAAACGAAATGGGTAAGCGGGCTTGATGCGGTGGGGCAGGTGAGATATAAAGAGGTTTGGCCTGGAATAGAATTAATCATGGACGGAAGGGCCAGAGGAACGAAAAAACTCAAGTACGACTGGGTGGTAGAGCCGGGATCAGACCCCTCGAACATCGTCTTGATACATGAAGGGACAGAGCTCAGCTTGAGACCAGATGGATCGCTTTTACATCTCATGGGCGAGACGGGAGACATCATCGAAGGTGTGCCATTTGCTTACCAATTAATCGACGGATCGCGGATCAAACAAGTTGAGTGCCACTACAAATTGGCACATCGATTAGATGGAATGACAGAGGTGAGTTTTGAAATAGGTGATTACAATCCAGACCTTAGATTAACAATAGACCCAGACCTTGTATTTGCAACTTATATAGGAGCCACCCAAGCGAATTGGGGGTTTACGGCCGCTTTTGATGATGACGGCAGGGCGATTGCAGGAGCTGCATTGTGGGACGGTGGAATGGGAACATACCCCACCACGGCGGGTGCCGTTTCGACTACTTTCGCTGCTGGAGACGGGCCCTTCGATATCGGAATTACAGTCTTTTCTGCAGATGGAACAGCTTTGGTTTATAGCACCATTGTGGGTGGAAACAGCATGGACATTTGTTCCTCCCTTGTCGCTGATTCAAATGGAGACTTTTATGCTTTAGGCACGACAGGGTCGTCCAATTTTCCCGTTTCTGGTGGATCTTATGACAATTCGTTTAACGGAGGAGCATCAGTCAATTTGCAGGCTTGTTGCAATTTCCCAGGAGATTTTTCAAACGGTTCAGATCTCTTCATCTTAAAATTCTCCTCTGGAACGGGCGGTTTGTTGAGCGGAACGTATGTCGGGGGATCCGGCAACGACGGGATTAACTCTGGTTCGATGTTGAACTACAACTACGGCGACGTTTTTAGAGGGGAGATTAATGTAGACGAACTTGACAGGCCTTGGGTCGCTACAGTGACTTCAAGTAATGATTTTCCTATGATAGCGGGACCCTACCCAAGCTATAACGGTGGAACTACAGATGGTGTTTTATTCAGGATGAGCCCTGACTTAACCACCTTAGAGTGGTCATCCTATATTGGAGGATCTCAGGCAGACGCTGCATACGGCGTTCAATTTACTTCCGCTTTTGAGCCCGTAGTTTGTGGTGGAACCCGCAGCACTGATTACCCCGCCCTGGGCTCCTCGCATCAGTTTGTTTTCGGGGGCGTCGTAGATGCTTTTGTAACCCGTTTCCCCAATGGCGGAGGGACCCCACTTGCGAGTACTTATTACGGAAGCTCCTCTTATGATCAGTCTTATTTCGTTCAGGTTGATGAGGATGACAATATTTATTTGTTAGGCCAAACAATAGGGAACCTACCTCTCTCCGGCACCGTTTACGACGCCAGCCCCAATGCCGGTCAATTTATTGCCTGCTTCGATGTACAACTCCAAAATCTTCTTTGGAATACCCGAGTTGGAAACCCCAACAACGCCGGTAGTATAGATATCAGCCCTACGGCTTTCCTTGTGAGCGACTGTGGGCAGATATACCTATGTGGTTGGGGCGGAGGGACAAACAATAGTTCTCAGGCTGGGTCTAACAGCGGTACCCAAGGGATGCCAATTACTGGTGGACCTTATCAATTTACATCTGACGACAGCGATTTTTGGCTTGGCATGCTTAACCCTGGAGCAGAGCAGTTAATCTATGGCTCATTCTTCGGAGGGGGACAATCGGCAGAGCACGTAGATGGAGGTACCTCAAGATTTGATAAAAACGGGACGGTTTATCAAGCAGTGTGTGCGGGATGTGGAGGCAACAACGATTTCCCAACTACGCCCGGGGCGTGGAGCTCCACGAACGATAGTTTTAATTGTAATATCGGAATTTTTAAGTTCGAACTCGGGACGATCTATGTTGATATTGATCTTGACGCACCAGACATCATTTGCCCAGATGAACCCATACAGTTCGTGAATAATTCTGAAGGGGGAGGCGTGTATTTGTGGCAATTTGGAGATGGAGAGATTAGCGATGAATTCGAACCGTCTCACACCTATAGCTCAACTGGAGATTGGGAGGTTACCCTTACCGTTTCAGATCCACTCGGGTGTTTAGATGAACAATCTTCAACGCTTGATTTAACGATAGGGGAACCCATCAACATCACCGTTGATCTGGTCGAACCCATTTGCTTAGGCGAAGAAGTTCAGCTTAACGCTTGGGGGTCAGATGGCTTGTTTTGGTTTAATGACCCAACGCTAAGTGCAACAGATATTGCTAACCCCATAGCCACCCCTACAGAGACCACTACGTATACCGTTTACGATGAAAACGAGTGTGGTTCAGGCCAGGCCCAAGTAACGGTTCAAGTGAGCTTCGTTGAGGCAGAAGCAAACCCCATAGCTGCAACGATCTGCTTGGGTGAAAACGTCCAACTTTCTGCTGAGGGTGGAACGGGCTATTCTTGGTTTCCTCCTGTAGGATTAGATGATCCTACAGCTTCTACGGTGAGTGCCGCCCCGAATGTCAACACCCAGTATACGGTTACGGTTACGGACGATTTCGGGTGCTCGGATTCCCAACAAATTCAGATTACAGTCGTTCCAGAACCACCAGGAGGACTGGTATATGATCCGATTGTAATATGTACAGGTCATGGAACATCTTTGCCTGGAGCACCTGGCGATGCTTGGCTTTGGGAACCCTCTACGAATCTGAATATGGCGAATGTCCAAACCCCATACGCCTCGCCCACTCAAGACATTACCTATACAGTTTCTATTCAAAACATATGTGGAATAGGAACTGACGAAGTTTCTGTGCATGTTATTGTTCCTGTTGCTCAAGCTTCAGAAGATGGCGGTATATGTAGAGGAGAGGAGTTTCATGTGACGGCGTCTGGAAATGATCAAGAGAGCTCCACGTATGTTTGGTCTCCGGCATCACTTGTTTCTCAATCAACGAGTAACGACACATATGTTTTCCCTGTATTTACGACAACCTTCACGGTTTATGTTACAGACCCCAATGGTTGTACTGCCAGTGATGAGCTTACAGTATATGTGGGACAACCCCCGATCGTTAATGCTGGACCTGACCGAGATGTTGAATGGCTCGATGAAGTAAGGCTGCTCGGCTCGACAAGTGGCGATACTTATTGGTGGACTCCAGCGGAAAATTTAAGTTGCTCGTATTGCCCCCTCCCAGAAGTCTTGTCTGCCGAGCCGGGCTGGTACGTTTTCCATGCATTAGATGATAATGGTTGCGAGGGAATGGACTCGACATACCTCGATGTTTTCTATCCCATTTACGTTCCGACATCTTTCACCCCTAATAACGATGGGATAAACGACACTTTTTTTGTTGCGGGACTTAGGCTACAAGGGTATAGACTTATTATTTATAATAGATGGGGTGAGGAGGTGTTTTACTCGGAAGACACAGAACAGGTTTGGACAGGAGAATCAGCAAATGGAACCCACTATTGCCCCGACGCAGTTTACTTGTATTCACTTAGATACGAGGATCAAGACGGCCCGCATTTAATTCACGGACACGTATCACTCTTGAGATAGATGGAATCTCGAAATCCATAACTATATTGCAGCATGGACTTTAAGTTTACACGCAACCTGTTACCAGGAATGTTCCTCGATTACGACTGTGTAATCATCCCCGGCTTAGGTGGATTCGTATGTAACGGACGATCGGCTTGGTATGATGAGGAAAATGAAGAAATGGTCCCTCCTTCACGAGATGTGATTTTTAACCCAAACCTCATACACAATGACGGCCTCCTCGCCCAAGAAATTATGCGGGCAAGAGACCTTTCGTATTCAGAGGCGATGAAGCACGTTGAGGATGAAGCTTCGTCTATGGTTAGACAGCTGAAGGAAGGAAAACCTGTAGAGATTGCTCGTGTGGGCAGGCTGTACTCAGGTGAAGATGGTGTAACTAGATTCTTGCCAGATTCCGAATTGGTTCGAGTTCTAAGATCTTTTGGTCATGCTAGGATTCCCTTAGCTAAGCTTGTTGAAAATAAAGCAATCCCTATTTACACTCCGTTAGGGGTTAAAATAGCTCGCGCTGCTGCTGTGATAGCTTTACCTATAGCTTTAGGTGGAGCATGGATGCTTTCGGACTCATCAAACTCCAGCACTCGACTTAGTGTTTTCCCAACCTTTAACACAGAAGCGATCGTTTCGACATTCATGCCGTCAGAGGGCTCTGTTTTATTTAGTTCCCCTGACGAAGAGCTTGTGGAGGAGATAGAAATAGAGTACGCTCCAGAGGAAGTTGAAATTCTTCCGATTCAGATTAACTTCTTAATCATAGCAGGCGCCTTTTCTATTGAAAAAAACGCCATGAAACTTGCTGAAACTTTGAAGAGAGAAGGCTTCAACCCAACGCATCACTACCAAAGTCAAAACAACCTAAATCTCGTTGCGATGGGGGAGTTTGAGACGGAGTCCTCAGCAAGGGAAGCTCTAGAAAAAGCAAGAAAAAAGGGAAGAACGGCCAGTTGGTTAAAGCGCTTATAACCCCTCTTTTTCAAAGAGCTCTTTTAATTCTTTATGTCTTTCATCTGGGCAAGGTTTCAACCCCTGTTCAAGTAGAAGAAAAATCTCCCTCCCTCGAGCTTCTAGTGGAAATTCTTTTACACCTCTAAAAAGCTCAGGATTTTCTACCCCATCTTGTTTCACCCACCGGATGACTTTTGCTGAGGACTCGCTAAACTGAAATATCCACCGATCCACATCAGACGTTTTTTCGAGATACGTAATCCTTTCAGTTGAAGACTCCCAAAACAGGTTGCTAAACTCATCTAGTAAAAAATCAACCTTGTCCGGATCTTCACTCTTTACTCTTTGCCATTCAGGAGCGTCAAAACCTTGAGAGGAAAGGAATTTAACAAATTCTTTTTCCACAGCCTGAAGTTCTTTGTCAGATAACCTTCTAAATCTCACACTATTTTTCTATTCCCTCAAGCATAAAGAGGAACGCGTATTCCATGGCTGTTTCCTTAAATCTAGCGAAACGCCCCGATGCACCACCGTGACCGGTTTCCATATTGCAATGCATAATGACGATGTTATCTCCTTGTTTGTGATCTCGAAGTTTTGCGATCCACTTAGCGGGCTCCCAATACTGTACTTGACTGTCCCAATAACCTGTCGTAATTAAGGTGTTGGGATAATTCAATTCGGCAACGTTATCATAAGGGCTGTAGCTCATGATATAGTCGAAATAATCTTTCTTCTTCGGGTTTCCCCACTCATCAAACTCTCCCGTTGTAAGTGGAATAGTCTCGTCGAGCATCGTGTTGATCACATCAACGAAAGGCACAGCAGCTACGACTCCATTGAAGAGCTCAGGTTCGAGGTTCATTACCGCACCCATAAGTAAACCGCCAGCACTACCTCCCATAGCGTACATATGCTCAGAAGAGGTGTAGTTGTTTTCTACAAGGTATTTTCCACAATCTATAAAGTCGTTAAAGGTGTTCATCTTTTTGAACAACTTCCCATCCTCATACCAGTGACGCCCCATTTCAGACCCACCTCTTATATGTGCCATAGCATAGACAAACCCTCTATCTAATAAACTCAGTCTTGTACTAGAAAATCCCGGATCCATACTATATCCGTAACTTCCGTATGCATATAAAAGCAAAGGGTTAGATCCGTCTAAAACGACATCTTTTCTGTAAACGATGCTCACAGGAACCTTTACTCCATCACGTGCTTCGACCATAATACGCTCGCTCGTGTAGTTCGCTACGTCGAAATCTCCTCCTAGGACTTTTTGTTGCTTGAGTTGGGTGCGTGACTTGTCTTTAAATGCGTGCTCGTAAGTGGTGTTAGGCGTTGTAAGTGAAGTATAGCCAAAGCGGAGTTTATCTGACTTAAAATCAGGGTTAGACCCTACATAAGTCATGTAAGCGGGATCGTTAAACTCGAGGTAATAATCTTCTGTTTCGTCCCAACTCTTTACCCTTATTGATGTTAGACCATTTCGCCTCTCCTCTAAAACCAAATACTTCTCAAAAATCTCAATACCCTCAAAAAGCACATCATCCCTGTGAGGAATTACATCTGCCCAATTAGATCGTGAAGGTGTATTAATAGATGTTTTTACAAGCTTGAAATTCTTTGCACCATCAGCATTCGTTGTAATATAAAACGAATCTAAGTAATGACTTACTTGGTACTCATGGTCAGCCTCTCTTTCTTGAATGACGATGAATTCAGAGCTTGGCTTATCAGCATGTATATACCTCACTTCACTACTCAAAGTTGAATGTGAGCCGATCATAATATACTCTTCACTCTTGGTTTTCCCAATTCCCACATTGAACGTTTCATCCGTTTCTTCATAAACCACGACGTCTTCACTAACAGACGTTCCCAGCACGTGTTTAAGGATGCGGTAACTACGTAACGTAATGGGATCTTTTTTTGTGTAGAACAAGGTCTTGTTGTCATTCGCCCAAACAGCCCCTCCCGTTGTCTCAGGAATCTCATCCTTAAGTACAACTCCAGTTGTTAAGTCCTTTACTCTAAGAGTATACTGACGCCTACTCACCGTATCAATTCCGTATACAATAAGCTTATTATCAGGGCTGACACTAGACCCCCCGATAGCAAAATAGTTGTGACCTTCAGCGAGCTTAGGGCCATCTAAAAGAACCTCCTCAGCAGCTTCTAGGCTTCCTTTTTTACGGCAATTGTATGCGTACTCTTTCCCCTCTTCGTAGCGAGTGTAGTACCAATATTCCCTATAAAACACAGGTACACTTTCATCATCTTTAACGATCCTGCCTACGATTTCATCGAAAAGTTCAGCCTGAAAATTTTCTGTCGGCGAAAGCACCTTCTTTTTGTAATCATTCTCAGAATTGAGGTAGTCTAATACGTCCTGAGTTTTTTCTGAGGGCTTTTTTGCTTCTTTTTCTTCGTCGCTAAGTCGCATCCAGAAATAATCATCATCGAGATCTAACCCATGAATTTCCTGAGAATAAGGGACGGTTTTTGCGTCTGGAGCAGAAATATCTAATGCGGTGAGTTTTTCCTCACTGGTAACGTAATTGTTGTCAGACATAGACGATTTGTTATTATCACCGGTAATCGTGCATGAAAAAAGCGCAAGGGCAGCAACAATTGAAATTGGGGTTAACTTATTATTTGTCATATTGAGCAAAGATAACATTACTAAAGGATCTCACCCCCTTGAAGGAGAACTTTGATTTTCTCTAAATCCTCAGGAGTGTCAACAGCAGGCGTTTTGTGATTCGTTAATCCCAGACTGATGCTCCACCCATGATCTAACCACCTTAACTGTTCAAGCAATTCTCTTTTTTCTAATTCGGTAGCGTCGAGCTTTACAATGTCCTCTAAGGCACTACTTGTATAGGCATATAATCCGACGTGTTGTAGCCAAGGCCCACTAGAATTTGGAACAGGAGTTCTGCTAAAATGTATGGCACATCCTTCAAGATTGCGAACAACCTTTACACGGTTTTTATCCTCTCGACCTTTATCAGAAGCCTTCATTGGTCGGGCAAGAGTAGCGATTGTTGCATTGGGTAAATTAATTAACCTCACCAATTCTTCGAGCTGTTCAGGATGCACAAAGGGCTCGTCTCCCTGAACGTTAATTATTGCATCGGGCCTAGGAGTCAGTTTCCCCAAAGCTTCGACACATCTCTCGGTACCGTTGACACAGCCCACGGAAGTCATAACCACCTCTCCCCCGAAGCCAAGCACCAGCTCTTCAATTCTTCTATCGTCTGTTGCCACCACAACCCGGTCTACCACGCCAGCGCTTTCGACACGTCGGACAACGCGCTCTATCATCGGGATGCCATCAATCAGGGCCAGCGGCTTTCCAGGAAACCTGGTGGAGCCATATCTGGCGGGGATGATTGCTACAACATTCATCATTCAAACTCGTAAGTGTAAACCAAATTTACCAATCTCGGAGATTCAATGGCCAATGGCCTAATACTATATTCCTCGTTCAAAAGATTGCTTACTACGAGAGAGATTTTAGAAACCTCATTCAAATTAAAGCCTACCCTAAGGTCAATAATCCAAGGCAAAGTAGGATGATCTTCAAGCCAGTCATTAAGCCCCCAGTCAACAAACTCAAGATTCTCAAAAGTGACAAATGCCTTATCAAAGTTCTGCAAAACACTTTGGTAACGAGCGCTCACCCCAAAAAACCCTTTTGGGTGAGTCCATTGCGCATCGAACCGCACAAGATGTGGAGAACGGTACTTGAGGATGTGTCCAGTGGTGTCGTAACTGGTTCCAAGATAGGTGGTCGTCACGCCATCCCCGTAATTGTAATCGGGCGTTAGGCTGATGGGGTTTGTATACGTATATCCAGTCAAAAGATCTAATGAATGCTGATCGTTCGAACCCCATTTGGCTTGTCCCATTAATGATACTTCGACTCCACGCACTTGACTTTCACCCGTATTTAAACTTCTAAATCCCAGACCAAACAAATTGTCAATCCCCTCAGATTCAGCCCATGTACCAAATGTAAATTCAATGAAATCGGTATATCTCTGCTGGAAAATAGCAACATCTAAATACCCCAAAAACCCACCCAATTTAATTCCCTGCTTCACTGCGAGCTCTAAACTCGTTGAAGACTCAGGTTTGAGATTTTGATTGGGATAAACCTGTAAATCGCCCAATCCAGTTCGGATGTATTTCTCAGCGATTGTTGGGAATCTAAATCCTTGACCAAAGCTACTCCGTATGTATGTCTCTTCTGCAACTTGGTAGTTTGCCCCTGCTCGAAATACAGGCTTGCCTTCAGAGTCGTCGTTGATCGCAAAATATTCGTATCTCATTCCAGCAGATACATTGAGATGCTCACCTATGGGTTGATCGAGTTGAAGATATCCGGCGATATTTCTTGCGGTATTTATTCCATCTTCACTTCCCCCAGTATAAAGTTGTGCTTCGCCTTTTGTATACTGATGCACGACACCACCTGTAAGGGCCATTTTTTCCATCCCCCAAGCCCCAAGCTTTTGGGTTTGTAGCTCAGAGTAGAACACATCGCTGTTGTTTCCTTGGCCATTGCTGTTGTCGTTTACAAGATGCTGCCAGCGATTCCGAAAACTTGTTCTAACACCTGAAGGACTCAAGTATTCAACAAATGGATCTACCGTGCCCACGAGTTGCTTAGTCCTAGTAGCTGCTCCAGCATAACTGCTGTAGAGACCCGTTGCAGAATGCTCCCAAATCAAAGTGTTTAAAGATTCACCCTTCTGCCAATTTGTACTTACTCCGTATGTAAGTCCTGGAATGGCGCTGTCTCGCCTGCGTAAATTAATATTAAATCTCGCTTGTGAGTTCGCCCCATATCGATCTACTGAAAAAGGATTGTATCCAGTCGTATTTGTGTCGATAGGAGTTTCTAAAGAGTCTAACATAACTGTTGGCCCCTTGTATCCATCGTCTCCCAGTAGATTTCCTCCAATTACAATGTCCCAACCTCCCAATTGTCTGCTGTGAAGAAAGCGGATGTTCGTCTGTTGTAGCGGGATGTCCCAATACACAGAGGACGTCGATCTCGGATTAGAGTAGACACCTTGCTGAACAGAAAATCGTGTTAATGGCCTTGCGTCTGGAAATCGTGTTCTAATATTTATCACCCCACTTAAAGCGGCGCTTCCATATAGGACAGAGCTTGCACCTTTGACAACCTCGATTTGTTCTAAATTTTCGAGAGGGAGGAACCCCCAAGTCGGACGTCCAGCATCCCCGCTCAGGACAGGCAAATCGTCCACCATAACCATGACGCGTGACCCCGCTCCATAACAGAAGCCACTTCCGGACCGAATCTGTGGTTAACCATCCACCATACTTACCCCAGGGACTTGCTCTAAAGCGGACTCCAAAGAAGT
>JACKQG010005140.1_pt1 | contig 14638 bp, 13 predicted proteins | sample 8237621 | NCBI WGS metagenome assembly JACKQG01 (sample SAMN15677084, study PRJNA649215) | marine metagenome | biome: marine; feature: Black Sea; material: saline water; isolation source: suspended particulate matter (SPM) from the Black Sea western gyre | collected 2013-06-09/2013-06-10 | depth... | reverse complement strand
TTAACTCAAATGCAGTTAATCTTGAACCTTGTTGAATTGGTCTTGTTTCAGTTGCTATGACTTTAACATTTTTTCCACTCTCTCTGGTAGCTCTAATTACACCCAATGCAGTTCCATATGCAACAGTAGCTAGTGCACCTGCATTGCAATGAGTCATAATAGTGTCATTATCATCAAAAAGAACTGAGCCATTCTTTCCCATAGATTTGTTTATCTCAATATCTTCTTCTGCCATTTTTTTGGCAGTAGAAATCACTAGTTCTCTAATTTGTTCTGCTGTTTCTCCAGTTTTTGCAACATTCATAATTTTTTCCAATCCCCACCCTAAGTTTACTGCAGTGGGTCTAGTTGCAAAGAGAATTTTTCTTGCATTTTCTAAATCAGATAGTAATTCTTCTTTTGTTGTAGCCTTGCTTTGTAAAGCAGCTAATCCCAATCCAAAGGCTCCAGATACTCCAATTGCAGGAGCACCTCTAACTATCAAAGTTTTGATGGCATTTGCAACTTGGTTAAAATCATCATATTCTACAAATATTAGTTCATTTGGTAATTTGGTCTGCTCAATCATTATCACTTTGTTATTTTTCCATTCAACTGTTCGTAAAGTATTGTTAATCTTTATGTCATTATTTTGCATATTTTTAACAACGTTATAGACCATATTTAAAATAAATTAATTTTATTGTTTCCCAAATGTTATATTCTAATTTATTTCATAATGAAATACTTGATAGATTTATTATCTTTAGAAAAAATAGATTCTGAAAAAATGTATGCTGTTTATGATAAATGGCCAGAAATTGCAAAAGAATCATTTTATTCAGATGTAAAAGAATGTAATTATACAGATATCAATCATATTGTATTTGCAGGAATGGGAGGTTCAGGTGCAATAGGATCCATTTTTTCTGCAATTTTATCTAAAACAAATATTCATGTTTCAGTCATAAAGGGTTATGTTTTACCTAAAACTGTCGATAAAAATACTCTAGTAATCACTACTAGTATTTCAGGTAATACAGATGAAACATTAAGCATTTTAGATGCCGCAAAAAAACTAAATTGTAAAATTTTGGCCTGTTCTTCAGGAGGGAAAATGCAAGAGTATTGTAAGGAAAATAAAATAGAATATAGGGAAATTCCTTCCATTCATTCACCAAGAGCTTCTTTTACAAGTTTTTTATATTCAATGCTAAAAATATTAAATCCCATTATTCCAGTGGCTTTAGACGACGTAAATGAATCAATAATGGAATTGAAAAAATTACAGGAAAAAATTGGATCAAATAATCTCACTATAGACAATCCTGCATTGGAATTAGCAAATGCGATTTCAGGAATTCCATTAATTTATTATCCTGAAGGATTAGAGTCAGTTGCAATTCGATTTAAAACATCACTTCAAGAAAATTCAAAAATGCATGTAATTACAGAAGACATCATAGAATCTAGCCATAATGGAATGGTTGCATGGGAAAAAAAATCAAATGTCATGCCAATTTTGATAGAAGGACAAGATGATCATATTAAAACTAAAGAAAGATGGCAGATTTTAAAAGAATATTTTAAATTGAATGAGATTGATTTTAAAGAAGTTCATTCAATTCAAGGCAACATATTGTCCAAGATAATTAATTTGATATATCTTTTAGACTATACAACAATTTACAATGCTGTTTTACTGAATGTCGATCCCAGTCCCGTTAAATCAATTGATTTTATTAAAAATAAATTAAAATCAAATTCATTCTAAGTTTTAGTGTAGGATTGTTTTCCTTTAACGTATTTTTTTGCTATAGAATGAGCATCTTTTACTTTTTTAGTGTAAAAATTATTTATTTTGTCTATTTCCCAAAGAGACTTGTCATCAATTAATTCTAAATTAGGAATCACGCAATGACCTCCAATAAAACCAGGGAAAAGTTTTGGTCTATTACCTAAAAATTTATGAATGTCATCAGAAAAACTCCACATTTCATCATAATCTACACGATATTTCTTGGCGATTATATTGCTAATTTGTGCATAATTAATTAACCAACCATAATATGATGTGTCAACCACAATTTTACTTAATTCTAGAGTAACCGGAGATGAAAGTTGTTTTGTTTTAACATTACATTTTTTCATCAATTCAGAAAAATTTGTTATCGCCCAAGTTTTTTTGGGAGCACTTTTTTCAATAGAAAAGAATTTTGTGTATCTTTGTAAATCTTTGAGCATTCTGCTATGAACTCCTCTTGTAGCACTGTATATTATTGGAATTTTGGTTTTAGTCTGAAGTTTTTTAGTAGTATGTGGACTAATGGTACTATGAATAACAACTCCACATGGCGAGAATTTTTTTATTAAATCAATTGAATATTTAACAAAGTTTTTTGAAAACGGAATACAAATATGAATGAATTCTGTTTCAAGATTTTTGTATTTATCAAATTTTATTTTATTCATTAAAGATTCATCTAAATCATATCCCACGGTAATGTGATTTTTTGATAGTAACTGATAGATAGGGTTTCCAATTTCTCCCAATCCACAAACAACATTTTTCTTCATATTCTAAAAATATTTTTTATTTACTATGTTTAACTCTTTATGGGAAAACAATATGTATTAAGTAAATTAAAAATAAATTTGTAAATTGAACATAATTTTAAAAACAGTAAGTAAACAAGATCATAAATTCTTATATGATCTTTTAAAAGAAAGAAATGAAAAAATAAATATTTCTCATAAAAAAATGCCTACTTTTAAAAATCATGAAAAATTTGTAATGTCAAAACCATACAAAAAATGGTATATCATAATGAATGAAAAAGAAAAAGTTGGTTCAATATATCTTTCAAAATTTAATGAAATAGGGATTTTTCTTAAAAAAAATATTCGAGGACAAGGAATAGGTCAAAAATCACTAGAAATGATTGTGGAGAAAAATCCAGAAAAAAGATATCTAGCAAATATTAATCCTCAAAATCATAAATCAATTAAATTTTTTAAAAATAATAATTTTAAAATAATTCAATATACTTATGAGTTGATAAAAAATAAATGAAAAAAATAAAACTTTTTGATCCAATTATTACTGCTAAAGAAGAACAAGCTGTTATTAAAACACTAAAAAGTAAATTTTGGGCATCAGGTTCTGGAAGTGGAAATGTATTAGAATTTGAAAAGAAATTTAATAAATATACAGAAGCAAAAAGAACAATTTCTGTAAATAGTGGTACTGCTGCATTACATTTAGCATTATCACTTGTAAATGTAAAAAATAAAGAAGTAATTCTTCCATCATTATCATTTGTTTCTACAGCAAATGCAATAATTTACAATGGAGGGATTCCCAAATTTGTCGATGTAGATCCAACTACGTTATGTTTAGATCCATTGAAAGTATCAAAAGCAATTAATAAAAATACCAAAGTAATTTTACCAGTACATTTTGGAGGATTACCTGCAAAATTAGATGAATTTGTGAAATTATGTAAAAAAAATAATCTAAAATTAATTGAAGATGCAGCACATGCTGTTGGTTCAACATTTAAAAATAAAAAAATAGGTTCTCATGGATTTGCAGTATGTTTTAGTTTTCATCCAGTAAAAAATCTTGCAATGCCAACGGGGGGAGCTATCACATTAAATGAAAAAGATGTAAAAAAATATGAAGAACTTTTAAAATCACGAAGATGGTGTGGCATTACAAATAGAAAAGGAGTAAAATACGATGTGAATGAGTTAGGTTGGAATTATTATATGAATGAATTTTCAGCTGCAATTGGCATTGAACAACTAAAAAAATTAGATAAATTAAATAAAAAAAGAAAAAATATTGCCAAAAGATATTTTGAAGAAATTAAATTATCTGGAAAAATGCCTTTAAATCAGGATTCATCATATCATCTTTATTGGATAAGAGTTCCAAAAAGAGATTCATTTATGCAAAAAATGAATGAAAATAATATTGAAACTGGAATTCATTATTTACCAATTCACAAAATGAAATTATTTAATTCTAAGCAAAAACTTCCAATTACAGAAAAAATTTGTTCAGAAATAGTTTCAATTCCAATTCATCCAAATTTGAGTGAATCAGATATTTCAAGAATAATTAATTCAGTGAACAAATACGCTTAATTTATTCATAATTTATAATTCCATCACCAATGTTGATATCTTCTGTAGATTTTTTTCCAATTATATCATCAAGAAATTTTGCATCAAGACCACGTTTCCTAGAACCTGGTCTTAATACTTCAAAATTTATTCCTTCCATTAGAATTTCACCTTTCTTAATTGGTTTTATGGCTTGAAGAGATCTACATGCAAAATCATGAAGTTCTTTTTCAATAGGAAGTATCGTTTTTTGTCCATTTCCTTTTGATAAATCAGCTAAACGAATAGACTTAATCATTAATGATAGTTCTTCGGGAGATAATGAAACCTTATGATCAGGTCCTGGTAAATTTTTGTTCAACGTAAAATGTTTTTCAATTAAAGTTACGCCATAACCTATTGCTAATAATGGGGAAATTACTGGATCTTCACTATGATCAGAAAAACCCATAGTACAATCATATCTTAATTGTAAATTTGGAATTACAGATAAATTTAAGAATTCAGTCGGACAGGGATATTTTGAAGTACATTGCATTAAAATGAAATTTTCATTACCATATTTTTTGAGTGTATTTACGGCAAAATCAATTTCAGAAAAAGTGGATGCTCCTGTAGATAAAATTATAGGCTTGTTAGTTTTTGCTAAAAATTCAAGCAATCTAACATGATTTAATTCAAATGATGCTACTTTATGCACATTAACAAATGGATCAATAACTTTTGCATCCTCAACAGAAAATGCTGATGACATAAATTCAATATTCAATTCCTTACAATAATCAGATAGTTTTGGAATCATTTCATAAGGCATAGATAAATAATCAAAAAGTTCGTTAATGTCATCTTTAACTCCCAATTTCGACAAATATTCACTTTTTCCTGCATCTTTTGCATAAATTGTTGATGAACGAAATGTCTGAAATTTTACTGCATCTGCTCCTGCTTCAGATGCAATTTTAATTAATTTTTTTGCCTGCTCTAAATCTTCATTATAGATACCACATTTCCAATTTGAACCAGCCTCAGCAATTACAAATGTATGTGAAGGATCATCAAGGATCATAAAAAAACATTCATGATTAAGATATTAAAAGTATTAAAAAAGAAAAAGCCTTTATTTTTAGATTCAGGGTAAGTAATATGAAAGAAGAGATTTTGAAAGGCAAAAAAGTGATTTTGAAAAATCTTGAAGAAATGGATTTTCAACGTATTTTTAAATGGCTTTCAGATCCTGATGTTGTTAATCTATTATTCTATCAATATTACCCTCCAACGATTCAAAAAATGAAAGAAGAGGTTGGAAAGGAACACGTAAGTAAACATGATTTTGAATTTGTTATAATCGATTTAAAGACAAATTTGCATGTTGGATGGGCTGGAATTTATGATGTTGATAGAATAAATAAAAATGGTGAAATACGCTTTTTTATTGGTGAAAAAAAATTTTGGGGGAAAGGACTGGCTACAGAATGCGTATCATTACTTAGAGATTATGGATTTGCAGAATTAAATTTACATCGCCTTTACGGAGGTGCAAATATAGAAAATGTAGGCAGTCTAAAAATTTTTAAAAAGTTAGGGTTTTCTGAAGAAGGAATCAGTAAAGAAGGTTTCTTCAAAGATGGTAAATATTATGATTTAGTAAAATTTGGTTTGATAAATAAATTATAAAAATTATGTTTGTAATTTCTCTTTATTATCAAGGATCTTTTTGATAGCAATTACAATATCATTCATATCATCAATCGTTGCAGGAGGTCTTACAATGGCTATAGTCACCACTTTTTCTTCATGTAATTTTTCTGTTACAGGACATAAGCCTTTGTAATATTCAAATTTCCCTGTATAATGTTTGAAGGCAAAAGATCTTTTTTCAAGATATAATGGATTCATGTATAATGGTTTTACATAGCCTGCTCCACAAGGAATCCCTTCAGCATTTAGAGATTCACAAAATTTGTTTCTAGAAACTCCTATTTTTTCCTCATTAAAAGAAAATGCAAAAACATAGTAAACATGTTTAACAAAATCGTATTTTACATGTTTTAATCCATCAATTTTATTAATTTCACTCGAAAGATACTCAGCGAGCTTAATTCTTTCAGAATTAAAATAGTCTAATTTGGATAATTGTGCAATTCCTAATGCTGCCTCAAGCTCAGTCATCCTGTATCCCCAGCCTAAGAATTCAGATACATAACTTCTGCTTTTTTGAGTAGGCTCAATCATTTCACCATGATTTCTTACCATTCGAGCAATTGTTGCAATATTTTCATCATTGGTAATTAGCATGCCCCCTTCTCCAGTAGTCATGTTTTTTGTTTCTTGAAATGAAAATACTCCACAATCACCAATCGTTCCTAAATAACCATCTTTGTAAATTCCACCTGGTGATTGTGCACAATCCTCAATAACTTTTAGATTTTTTTCTTTTGCAAATGCCATAATTTCATCCATATCACAAGCATGACCAAAAAGATGAACAGGAATAATTGCTTTAGATAAATTACTGTAAACTGAAGAAAGTTTTATTGGATCCAAACAGTAAGTATCTTCTTTAATATCGCAAAAAGTAGGAATTGCATTGTGCATTAATGCAGATGTTGCTGTAGAAGTAAATGTGTAAGAAGGTACAATTACTTCATCGCCAGGATTTACACCAACTGCAACAACTGCAGCATGTAATGCAGAGCTAGCTGAATTAAATGCAACAGCAAAATTAGTGCCAAATTTTGTTGCAAACTTATCTTCAAATTCACGAATTTTTTTACCACCTAAGAAATTCTCTCCAGGAGCTGCAACAAATGTAGAAAGATTTCCACTGTCAAGTACTTCTAGAATTTGTTTTTTTTCTTCTTCACCGATCATAGGATGCTTTGGGAAAGGTATTTCACGAGTTTTTTTTCCACCTAAAATTGCTAAATCATCCATTAAATTCACTTTGAACTAATTTGATAATCAGTTATTTTTAACGGTATAGTAATGGATTGTCCTGATTTTGCAGATTTTATCAAAGAAATTACCCCTTCTAATGATTTTAAACCATCTTGACCAGTACAAAGGAGTGTCGATTTATTTGAGATGGAAGTCACTAAATTTTCAACTCCTAGAAAAATAGCAGATTTCTTTGATTTTTTAAAATTTAGATTTTTAATTTCAAGTGTTTTGTAGGCTAATGATGGTTTTTTTGAAACCAATCTATATTCAATATCATTATTTGTTAAATTTATTTTCAATACGGATTTTGTACCAAATATTTGCATTTCGAGAAAACCATAATGACTAATATCTAAAGCCTGTAAAAAGCAGGGAATTTTATTTTTAAATATAATTTTTCCATCCAGATTTGGATCTAATGAATTAGATGAAGGGTTTTGGCTTAATGATGCGTTAACAGAACTAATTTCACCAAAAAAATATCTTAAAAGATCAATTATGTGAGTGCCCGTATTTACAATCCCCCCACCATAAATTATGTTTATTGTTTGGATTTTTCCAATTTCATTATTAACAAATTTTTTCAAATTTATAAAAAACGGATCAAATCGTCTCTGATGATCAATTAATAATTTAATTTTATTTTTTTTACAGATTTCAATTATTTGCAAAGAATTTGAAAGTGAATTGCTAATTGGTTTTTCTAGAAATATCGCTTTAATACCATTTTTTGCTGCAATTTTAACCAATTCAAGATGAGAATTAGCATGAGTACAGATTGAAACACAATCAAGATCTATGTTTTTAAATAATTCATTTGGATCATCAAATAATTTAGAAACAGAGTATTTTTTTCCATATTTATTTAATTTTGATTTATCAACATCACATAAAGCAACTAGATTTGTTTTTGAATTATAAAAATATGAACCTGCATGAGTCATAATAGTTCTATTTTTTGCTGCATCATCAAAAGAACATCCTATTCGTCCACAACCAATTACTGCACATTGGATTTTTTTCAATGAATTCATGTGTAAAGTCTGAATAATAAACCATTGATTTTTCATCAAAGAAATTTAAAGATCTAATCAATAATCTGAATATGATTTTAGGAGTAATTCAGGCAAGAATGTCATCTACTCGACTACCTGGTAAAGTGTTACTTCCTGTTTTAGAAAAACCAATTATTGCGCATATTTATGAAAGAATGAAATTTTCTAAAAAAATTGATTTAATTTGTGTTTCAACATCAGAAAATTCAACAGATGATAAAATTGAAGAATTTTGTAAACAAAATGGAATAGAAGTTTTTAGAGGATCTGAAGAAAATTTAGTTTCTCGTCATTTAGGTGCTGCAAAAAAATACAATGCAGATACAATAGTCAGAATTACAGCAGATTGTCCATTTGTAGATCCTGAAATCATAGATGAATTATTAGAATTGTTTGAAAAGAATCCAAATGCAGATTATATTACAAATACCATTAAGAGAACATATCCAATTGGATTAGATGTTGAAGTAATTCCCACACGTGTTTTAGAACAATTTCTTCCAAAATCAGAAAATTCTACTTTTTATGAATATTTCATAGGATTACACATGATTGAAAATCAAAATGAATTCAAATGTGTGGGTTTAGAATTACCTGAAAAAAAAACATTACGATGGACGATAGATTATGAAGAAGATTATAAATTTGTGAAAAAGATCTATTCTTTGTTATACAAAAAAAATAAAATTTTTTTAATGAAAGATATTATGATAGTTTTAAAGAAACATCCTGAGATAGAAAAAATAAATTCTATGCATGTAAAAGAATTTTCATATTTAAAATATCAGCGTGAAATAAATGGTTAAAGCATAGAACAAAAAGATAATTCAGAGGATAAATGAAAATTTGCAATAGATGTATTCAGCCAGATTCAAGGCCAGGAATTTATTTTAATGATGATGGGATATGTGGAGCATGTTTATGGGAAGATCAAAAAAAGACAATAGATTGGGGGAAAAGAGAAAAAGAATTATTAGAAATTTCAAATTGGGCAAAAAAAAATTCGAATGGGAATTATGATTGTGTAATTGGAGTTAGTGGGGGAAAAGATAGTACTTTTCAAGCTATTACTGCAAGAGAACGTTTAGGTTTACGATGTTTATTAGTAAATAGTGAACCTGAAGGAATAACAGAGATTGGAAAATACAATATTGAAAATTTAAAAAATTTAGGTTTTGATATGATATCCATTCGTCCAAACCCTAAAAAAATGAAAAAAATGATTAAACACGATTTTTTTGAATATCTAAATCCTGTAAAAATTACAGAGTATTCTCTATGGTCTTCTGCATATATTATTGCAGAAGCATTCAACATTCCTCTTATCATTCAAGGTGAAAATGGAGGATTAACTCTTGGTACAAGTTTAACAGGTCTTGGTACAGATTCAAATGCATTAAAAGCAAATGAGATGAACACAATGTCTTCAGGATGGGATGAGTATTGTAAAATTGATGGCATAGACATCAAAGATTTGTATTTTTATCATTATGATAGAAAAAAATTAGAAGCTTTAGGGATTAGAGGAATTTGGTTACAATATTATCTAAAAGAATGGTCAAATAGAGGTAATGCAGAATTTTCAAAAAAATATGGTTTACGATGGCGTTCAGATAATTTTGATCCAAATTCAATTGGAACATATGTACAATATGCACAATTAGATTCAGATCTTGTTCAAGTAAATCAAATGCTAAAATATATCAAATTTGGTTTTGGTCAATGTTTAGATCATGTATGTTATGATTTTCGAGACAAAAGAATTAGTAGAAAAGAAGCAATTGAATTAGTTAAAAAATATGATGGAAAATGTGCAGAAAAATATGTAGAAAAATTTTGTGATTATATTAAAATTTCAATTGAAGAATTTTGGAAAACAGTTGAATCTTTTAGAGGTACAATGTGGGAAAAAGATTCAAATGGAGATTGGATAAATTTGTATTCTTTAAAATTAGATAAAATTAGTAAAAATAACTAGTCAGGTTTTTTTAATAAAAATGCAATATCTTTTAAATTATCATTTTTGTAAGGGTAAATTTTTTCTTTAATAGTAATTAAATTTGGAAATGTCTTACGATATAATTCAAGAAAATTTTGCTTCCATAAAATATTTGAATGTTCACGATAATCTAACCTTGTTAAATTTTCTGAAAAATTTTCATATCCAAAAATAAATTTATCAGTTAGAGTATAGATTTTTTGAATTATGCTGGAAAGAGATTCAGGATTTACATGTATTAAAACACCAGCAGTAAATACCAAATCAAATTTTTCGTTGGTTTCAAATTTTTCAATGCTTGAATGGAAAAATGTAATATCAGGATTTTGTTGTTTTGCAATATTAATTGCTTTTTCATTAATTTCAACACCATAAAGATTTTCAAAGCCCATTTTTTTTAATATTGATAAATTTAATCCAACATTACAACCAACTTCAAGTATTTTGTAATTTCGATTCAGATCATTAAAGAAAAAGGAAAGTAAATTTTCAAGCGTAATTCCCATTAATTCATTAAAAATAGTGTTCACCTGTTCAACAGTTTTATTTCTTTCAACATACATATCACCAAATTCTCCTTTCCAGATATTTCTTTGATGTTCATTAAGAGAAAAATTATCTTGCATTAATCTAAAGAAATTAATCAAAAATATATCTCTGTCTAAATTTTATTAAAAGATGCATATTTTTCCAAATAATGAGTTAACATTAATACGATCAAATTTGTGAGACTTCCCATGAGTGAAATTTTCACAAATAAAAAAATACTCATAACTGGAGGCACAGGTTCTTTGGGATATGCATTAACAAAAAAAATCCTCGCAACTAATGCATCTACTATTAGAATCTACAGTAGAGACGAAGGAAAACAAACTGAAATGGAATCAAATTTGAACGATGAACGATTAAGGTTTTTGATTGGAGATATTAGAGACAAATCAAGACTTTCCAGAGCTTTAGAAAATATTGACATTGTAATTCATGCAGCAGCTTTGAAGCAAGTTCCAGTTGCAGAGTACAATCCGTTTGAAGCAGTGAAAACAAATGTAGAAGGTACACAGAATCTAATAGAATCATGTTTAGATAATGATATAGAAAAAATGTTAGCTATAGGAACAGATAAAGCTGTATCCCCTTTTAACACATATGGTGCAACTAAATTTTTAATGGAAAGATTAGTTGTTTCTGCGGATAGATACAAAGGAGAACATAAAACAAAATTTGTTTGTATCAGATATGGAAATGTTCTTGGAAGTAGAGGATCAGTATTACCACTTTTTATGAATCAAATTAAGAATAATAAAAAAATTACAATTACAGATCCAAACATGACACGTTTTACCATAACAATGAATCAAGCATTAGAAGCAATTTTCAGAGCATTAAAAAATGGAGTTGGAGGGGAAGTATTTGTTCCAAAACTTGAAGCATACAAACTAGGAGATTTGAAAGATGCTATTGTGGAACTATTAGATGCTAAAAATGGAACAGAAGTAATTCCTGTAAGAATTGGTGAGAAATATCATGAATCATTAATCAGCATTGATGAAATAAGAAATACTCATGAAACAGATCAAGATTATATTTTAGCAGATAAAATAAATTATAATGACATTGAAAAAACTCAACTCAAAAATGTATATTCTTCAGATAAAGTAAAAATATTATCTAAAGAAGAAATAAAAAAAATCTTAATTGAAGAGAAAATTATTTAATATTTTGTTTTTTTAAAAGTTCAAATAATTTTTTTGTTAGACGTTCAGATGCTTGACCATCAGATTTAAAGAAATAGTCTTCAACAAATGAATTAATTTTTTTTATTTGATTAATTTGATTGGAATAAGCATTATCAATTATTGATGGTAGTGTTTCAATTGAATTACATTCAGAAACAAGTTCTCTCTGAACTAATAGATCATTTTTGTATTGTCCTGCATTGAAAAAAACAACAGGTTTTTCTGAAAATAGAGAAGAAAAAACTGCATCAGAGGTTAAAAATGAGATAACAAGATCATGATTTTCTAAGAATTTAGAAATGTCACCTTTTTGAAAAATAGGTACTACTGGATCAACATTATTTGTAATTTTCTTGTATTCAGATAGATTCTCAGAAGATGGATGAATTTTAATGGTAAGGGCATAATCAGAACATTCATTAATTTTTTTAATTATAGATGTAATAATATTATCACGTTGTTTTTTTGACCACCATCCATGTTCATAAAAAGGAGCAGTAATCATTAAAATTTGAAGTTTTTTTGAAATTGATTTTTCTTTAAATTTTTTAAGATTTTTGAAAAGTGAATCATATCGAATATTACCACACAAAAATAGACTTTCTGAGGGATAACCATTTTTTATGGCATCTTCATAAATTTTCTTTCCAGAAATTACATACAAATCGCTTCCAAATTTTATATCACTGTTTGGATTTTTTGTATACGAATAAAATGACCAAAGAAATACAAATAATTCTTTAATGGTTTTCAAGAAATTCGATTGACAGGATTTATGAGTTTTTAGAAGAAATTTTAATTTGTAGTAGAAGAATCGCCCTCTTCTCATGAATTTTTTTTGTTGTGGTTTAATATCAGTAGAAATAGAATTTGAAAAAAAACTTTTTGAAAATTCTATTAACATTTTTCCTTGATTTGATATGGTACCAATCTCAGGATGATATTCTCCTATCAAAAGAACTTTTTCATGTTGTGCGGCTATAGCTAATGCATGATTGATAGGATTATTACTAAATGAAGAAAATACAATATCAGGTTTTATTTTTTTAATTACTTCTAAACCATTCGAAAAATCATGAATATCTATTATTGATACATTATCATTTATCTTTGAAGGAATTGTAATTTTTTCAGGTCCATAAATTAACCAAGTCATATTTACATCACCATATTTTCGCATAACAGGTAGAAAATTTTCAAAGAAGATGGTTCCTGCTGTTGTTATGTCAGGTAAAGTATGATGTGCAACTAGTATTTTTATCATAATTCTAAAATCATAAAAATGTATTCACAATATAATTTAAAGTTCATAAGTCATCTATATTATCAGAATATTGTAAAAATTTGTCTGGAATAAGAGTTACCTATACAGGTTTAATTGCATTTGTAATGGCACTTGTGACCGTATTTGTAAGTATGATTTTCAATCTAATTGTTACTAGAACATTAACGCCAGAAGAATATGGAATATGGGGATTAATTAATGGATTTTTAGTATATGCAGTTGTCATAGAGCCAATTATAGGATATTGGATAGCAAGAGAAATTGCAAGAAAGGTTGAATCAGGACAAACAGCACTTATCACAAGTGGACTATTATCATCAGTAGGAATTGTAGTTTTTATAATTAGTGCATTTTTCATTGGAGAAGAAACTGGATTAGATTTGAATATTTTACTTTTAGCATTAGTATTAATTCCACCTAGATTCATTAACGGAACACTTGCTGCTATTAATCAAAGCTGGAAACCTCATACAATTAGTTATGGAATAATTGCATTAGGAATTACCCAAATTCCTATGGCATTGGTATTCGTATATTTTTTAGAATGGGGAATATCTGGATTAATTCTATCAGTTCTAGTTGGATTACTTGTAAGCAATGTAATATTAGGATGGTTTGCAAGAGAGAAAATTAGATCTGGATTTAAAATTAAATACGTAAGAAAATGGATTAAATTATTTTGGTTACCTCTATATCTTGCAATTCCAGGAGTGGTTTACAAATTTGATATTGTAATTTTTACTGTAATTACAGGATCAATTATGGGATTAGCATTCTGGACTGCATCTATGGCAATTTCAACAATTGTTTCACATTCAGGATTGATTGCGAGGGCAATATATCCAAAAATGCTAATGGGTGAAGGAGATAGTTTTCTTCAAAGTAATTTTACACAATTTTTCTATTTTGCGATCCCACTAACTGCTCTAGTTATTATTTTTGCAAAACCAGCACTATACACATTAAATCCATTATATGGAGAAGCATATTTAGTACTAGTATTTTTAGCATTACAAGTATTTTTCACTACATTAGGAGGAGTAATAGAATTAACATTGTTAGGAAAAGATGAAGTCGACATTGATAAAAAATCTAAATTTAAAGATTATTTAAAAAGCCGATTATTTGCCATGCCAACATTAGAAATGATTCAACACAGCATTTACATCATATTATTAATAATAGGTTTAGTTATTTTTAGTACAACTAGTTCTATTATAGAATTAATAATTTACTGGTCCATTTTATCCATGACAGTAAGAATTCCCTTTACAATTTACAGATACAGGCTTTTACAAAAAAGCGCAGTAATGGAATTGGAAGTAAAAACAATATCAAAATATCTAATTAGCAGTATTGTAATTTTTGGTACAGTCTTTTTCATTTCAGAGGAATTTCTAATATATAATGAAAGAATTTTTGAATTTTTGCCTAATTTCTTATTCTTTGTCGGTATAGCAATTGGAGGATACTTGTTGATGACATATTTGATAGACTCACAAACAAAAAAATT
>JACKQG010005139.1_pt1 | contig 14640 bp, 13 predicted proteins | sample 8237621 | NCBI WGS metagenome assembly JACKQG01 (sample SAMN15677084, study PRJNA649215) | marine metagenome | biome: marine; feature: Black Sea; material: saline water; isolation source: suspended particulate matter (SPM) from the Black Sea western gyre | collected 2013-06-09/2013-06-10 | depth... | reverse complement strand
ATCAACCAATAATGGGGGGCGGTCCGTTGAAGGATGCACGTTAAATACCACTGTGAACACTCCCCGTGACATTCCATACGTGGACCAGTTCGACACGAACATACAGGCAGGACGATTATGACAACCCACCAAAAATTCAATTTTCGCAGCTTTGCTCGTTCTCCTATCGGCCTTGTGCTCATCGCAGGCGGTGCCGCCATCGGGTATTTTCTCTTGCAGAACAGTCAGGTCAGCTTCGATACAATTCTACCCTTCCTGTTCCTCGGCGGTTGTCTGTTGATGCATCTTTTCATGCCGCACGGTCATGGGCATGACGACAGCAGTGATCATGATCGGCAGGACGCTGATACAGAAAGAGACCTAACTGCGACCGATAACCCATCAACGCGTTTTGATGAAACGAAACAACTCGCTACATCGCGCCTGGTGGCCCCCCGCAGGAGAATTCCATGACTTTTGCGCTTCCGTTTCCCGCTATCGATCCAGTCTTGTTCCAATTCGGACCAATTGTTATTCGCTGGTACGCGCTCGCTTATATCTTCGGCCTTCTCTTGGGGTGGCGTTATCTGCGAGCGCTTTCAAGGCGGCAGGTCGGCATCGCGACCGATGATAATATTGATGACTTTCTGACGTGGGCTACCTTCGGAGTCATATTGGGTGGGCGCCTGGGTTACATACTCTTCTACCGGCCAGACCTCATCGTGGACAATCCGCTGGCAATACTTCGAGTCTGGGAAGGTGGCATGTCGTTCCATGGGGGGTTGATTGGGGTCGCACTCGCTACCCTGTGGTTCGTTCGTAAGCGTGGCATTAATCTTATAAAGTTTTCGGATCTGGTCGCGTGCGTAGCTCCGATTGGCCTGTTCTTCGGGCGTATCGCTAATTTCATCAATGGAGAGCTTATCGGGCGTGTTACGGATGTTCCCTGGGCGATTGTTTTCCCTCGGGGAGGTCCCGAGCCCCGTCACCCGAGCCAACTATACGAGGCATTTTTCGAGGGCCTCGTCCTCTTCGTCGTGCTCTACGTGCTGTCACGGCAGGAGTGGGTTCGTCGACGACCGGGTATTCTCAGCGGCGTATTCTTGGTCGGATATATGTTGGCGCGTTCCTTTGTTGAATTTTTCCGCCAACCAGACGCCCATATCGGATTTCTTTCTGCTGGTACGACGATGGGGCAGTGGCTCTCGGCACCCATGGCCGCGTTGGGTTTATTCCTGATCTATCGCGCATTCCGGTTAGCCCCCAGAAAAACATCCGACGTTTGCCCAAAGGTCGAACTCTAATCGCGAGGAAGATGGCATGACTGATCCAAATACAGTTCAGATGAAAGCGCCGCTTAATGATCTTGATAAACGTCGCGATTTTCTGATTGTCGCAACGACGACCGTCGGCGCAGTAGGGATAGGGTTGGCCGTTTGGCCGTTCATCGACAGCATGAACCCGTCTGCCGATATTCTTGCCGTCTCAACCACGGAGTTGGACCTGGAACCCATCGAAGTGGGTCAACGTATTACCATTGTCTGGCAAGGCAAACCCGTGTTTATCGAATATCGTTCACCCGAACAAATCTCAATGGCGAGGGCGGATGACACGGTTCCGCTTATCGATCCGGAAACCGATTTCGAGCGGGTGCAGAAAAGCGAATGGCTGGTCGTCATCGGTATTTGCACCCATCTGGGGTGTATTCCGTTAGGACAAAAAACGGCCGAGCCTCGGGGGGAGTTTGGTGGCTGGTTCTGCCCGTGCCACGGATCGCATTACGACGCCTCGGGTCGAATTCGAAAAGGACCGGCTCCGCGAAATTTGGATATTCCGCCCTACCGATTCATGGACGATTTTTCCATTTTGATCGGTTAAAGGTCTGACGACAGGAGGTATGTTATGCCCGTCAATCAAATACAACCCGCCGAGATAGCACGCCCCAAGAGAAAGGGCTTCGACCCGGGAAGATTTTTCTTCCTCCTGCCCCTGGCTGCGTTTGCGGGCATTGCCGTCGCCTTCGCTATCGGGCTAACGCTGAACCCACGCGAAATTCCCTCCGCATTGATTGGGAAAGAGGTTCCCGAATTTGAGCTGCCGCCCGTACAGGGCCGCACACTCTCACTCTCGGACAGCGATTTGAAAGGCGAGGTGTCGCTGGTTAATGTTTTCGCCTCGTGGTGCGTGGAGTGCAAAGTCGAACACCCGATTTTGATGCAATTGGCGCGCGAAGACCTCGTTCCGATTCACGGACTTAATTACAAGGACAAGCCCGATGACGCGGCAAACTGGCTCGACACCCTGGGCGACCCCTATACCCGTACCGGCGCTGATATTTCCGGACGGGTGGCCATAGACTGGGGTGTCTATGGCGTGCCTGAAACATTCGTCGTCGATCAGGAGGGACGGATTGTCTACAAACATATCGGTGCGATGTCACGGGAGACGATCAACGAAAAAATCCTCCCTCTTATCGCTCAACTCAGAGGCGAAGGGAAATGATGGATGTTGGATATCTCGGGGGTCAGTATCGCCACGGCCTTTCTCGCGGGCATGGTTTCTTTTCTTTCACCCTGCGTTCTGCCACTGGTTCCCGGCTACATATCCTATATCGCGGGGCGATCGGCTAGCGACCTGTCGGACGATCGACGGTTTCGGACTAGAATCGCCACATTGGCCCTAAGCGGCAATTTCGTCCTCGGATTTTCGGCCGTATTCATTGCTCTTGGCGCCAGTGCGACCGCCCTCGGTCAGTTGTTCCAGTCCTATCGAGGAGAGGCCGATATTGTTGCCGGCGCGATTATCATGATCTTCGGTTTGCACTTGACCGGCATCCTGAAACTCTCGTTCCTGAACCGGGATATTCGCCCCTTGAACCCACAGATGGGCGGGTCAGTGTTCGGACCATTTTTGTTGGGAGCGGCCTTTGCCTTCGGCTGGACGCCCTGTATCGGTCCCATTCTCGGGGCGGTTTTGACAATGAGCGCATTGAGCGCGTCGGTCAGCGGCGGAATCGCCCTGCTGTCTATCTATTCGCTGGGTCTCGCCATTCCGTTTCTGCTGGTGGCCCTGTTTACGGGCGAATTTACCCGATGGATCAGAAAATTCGGGCGTGCGAGCCGGGTGTTGCAGGTTGGGTCCGGCGTCCTTCTCGCTGTGGCCGGAATCGGGATGATGACCGGGTATCTCACATCATTGGGCACATGGCTATTGGTCACCTTTCCGGCTTTCCAGACTATTCTGCTCTGAAATACAGGGGACGAGTTTCTAATAAAATGTGAATGAAAGGAGTTCGGTTTTGAATTCTCAAGCCTTAAATAAAATTGAAACATGGTTGGCGGTTGTCCTTCCTCAAAACCTAAGTTCCAGCTTCCGCAAGAAACCTAATCCGCAGAAATTTTCCTTGTTTCATTGAGAAAACTCCCTGTTCCCATAAAATAATTCCCTGATAATATTTTAGGGAATTTTGCGCTAAACCCACTAAAACCGCCTCATTGGAGCGTCATTAAAACGATCAATCGGTCAAGCCCGGAACAGCGGGTGGAGTTTTTGGCAGGGACAATTGTCAGTTAATGTGACAGTGCCAACCCCTCTCCGTTCTCGCGCGCCATGTCGGAAAAAAGTGGACGCAGCCGTTCGTATAGCTGTCGGTATTGGACATACCGTGCGTCATAAAGTTCGCCATTTTTCGGGTTTGGTGAAATCAGAGAGCCTTCACCGACAAAACGATTGACCCCGGCCCAGTCCGATACAGCCCCTGTACCCATGCCCGCGAGCCATGCCGCCCCGAGGCAGGAGCCTGGGTGGTTTGTTAATAATTGGACCGGCATTCCGAGAATGTCTGCGGCGATTTGCATCCATACACGACTTGCCGTTCCGCCGTCCGACGCGAGAATACGGCGAACCGGGTAACCGATATCACGCATCACCTCGATATGATGGCGAAAACCGAAACAGGTCCCTTCGAGAAGGGCGCGCCACATATCGGCCATGGTATTGTTCAGGCTCATCCCTGTAAATGTGCCGCGCGCAAACGAATCGTGAATGGGGGTTTTTTCCCCCAGAAAATAGGGTAAGGCGAGAACGCCATTGGCGCCAGGAGGGACATCTTCGGCAAGAGCGTCGAGGCGGGCGTGTGCGGTTGTTTCGGCGGCACCGGGTTCTGTCGTGACATTTCCGGCGATTTCCGCCACGAACCAGTTTAACAGCGACCCTGTAGACGCCATACACCCGTTGGGCATGAACAGGCCGGGCACGATATGGAAATCGGTAAATAGTCGAGGATCGGGTCGAATTTGCGACGTCGCTGCAAGAATGTCCCCCGCACCACCGAACTTGATCAGGATGTCCCCCTCCTCCACAACACCGGCGACATAGGCCGACGCCACATGGTCGGCGCACCCGGCGACCACGGGAATACCTTTCACGAGACCCGTAGCAGCGGCCGCTTCGAGCGTTACTTCGCCGACGATTTCGTGAGATAGCTTAACGTCAGGAAGAACTGCTGGATCGATGTGTGCAAGCGCGACGAGATCCGGCGCCAGTGCGCGTGTCTCCAATGATAGAAATCCGGCTTCAAGCGCCCAATTTTGCTCGATGGAGCGCGCACCGGTCAGTTTCCAATTGATGAAATCGTACGATCCGAAGATCGTCGATATCTGCCGGAAGACATCCGGCTCGTGACGCTCCAGCCACCGCAGTTTCGTGGCGATGAGTTGTTGATTGATGCCATTGCCCGTCGTTTCCAAGAATTTTTCCGGATCAACTTCTGAGGCGATTTCCGCCACCTCCACACCGGAGCGCCCGTCGCTTTGCTGGATCGAAGGGCGCAACAGGCAGTCGTTGTTGCCAAGCAAAACAAGGGCGGGAACCATGCCTGTCACGCCAATCGCCGAAATATCGGCGGCCCGGCATTGAGCGGTTTCCAGAACCCGGGGCACGATGGCGCAAACATTCGACCACCATTGATGTGGATCCTCTTCAGCCCAACCTGCGTGAGGCGACGACAAATCTACCGGGCAACTGGCTGTCGCCAGGACCCGGTTCGTATGGTCGATCAGGATACCGATCGTCGAGGTGGTGCCAATGTCCAGTCCAAGGAATAAAGGCATCGGGTTATCTCAGAGACCCGACCGTATCCATGAAACGTTTGACGCGCTCTCCATCAACCGGATTCCACGTATCGCCATCAATTTTGAAGTGCGTACCGATGACGCACCCGTCAGCGACGCTGAAAACATCGCGAACATTGTCGATATTGACGCCAGTGTTGGCGAATAACGGGAAGTCGCCGATGGCGTCGCGCACAAGTGTTAGATCGGCCTGTTCAGCGGCCTGCCCGGTGAGTGGCCCGGAAACCAGAATAGCGTCGGCGAGCGATGAAAAAACAGCGCTTTGAGCGCGCAACCCGATGGGGCGGGTATCAAGCGAGGAAGCGAATTCGGCATTAATGTTGAACAGCAATTTAAGATCATTCCGCCCAAGCGTGCTCCGCAGGCGCAATGCTTCGGCGCAATTCGGCTCCCACAGTCCCATGTCGGAGGCAAACAGTCCGGTGAATATTTCACGCGCAAATGACGCCCCTGTCGTAGATGCAATGGCAACACTGGCGCAGGGATCCCATAAATAGTTGACGCCGAACGGCACCTGTAAAATGGGTTTGATCGCCATGACAACCGCGGTCATGGCGGCAATGCCTTCCTGCGGCGCCTTCAGCGTATAGGGCCGATCATTTTCGTTACCGAACATAATGGCATCGACACCCCCGGCCTGAAGTTTTTCGACATCGCTTGTTACGCCTTCGATCAATTTATCCATGCCACCATCACTATCGTAAAGCGGCGTGCCGGGAAGCGCCCCGATATGGGCCATGGCGATGACGGCCTTGGATTTATTACCGAAGAATTCGAAAATCATTTGGTGTCTCCTGATGTGCTTGTTGGGCCTGTGGGGCGGTCGATGATTGCGGATCAAGAATATACTAGGGCGAGGCGATAACGATCTGAACGGAAGCCTCGTCCAAGGCGTCTTTCAAAGCGCCGACAGGCATTGAATCGGTAACCAACGTATCCACCGACTCGAATCCGCATATGCGGCCCACCGACATTCTTTCGAATTTCGTCGAATCACACAGCACAACGGTCTCATCTGATCGGCTGAGATACAGTTTCTTCACCTCGGTATCTTCAAGGGAAAAATCGAAACAGCCTTTGTCGGTGAGCCCGGCAGCCCCGATGAAAACCCGATTAAACCAGTAACCGCCAAGCTGTTCGACGGCGATTGATCCATTGATCGACATTTCCCGCCGGTGTATGCGCCCGCCGGTCAGATAGACCTGATTGGCAATGTCATCAAGTACCGGGGCGGCGCGAAGGTTATTGGTGAAGATTTTTAACCCTTTTCGCCCGGCAAGGCCGAGGGCGAGATAATAGGTGCTTGTCCCGACATCAATCCCGATGGTTTCGCCTGGTAAAACCATTTCGGCGGCTGCCTTGCCAATGGCTGTCTTCATTCCAGCGTTCTTGCGACACCGGGTATCAAATGATGGCTCGACGAGGTCTACGGGTGGCGGCATCTCATCTTGTGGAGCAACCGCACCACCGTGAGTGCGAATGACGAGACCTCGTTTTTCGAGCGCATCCAAATCCCGCCGAACCGTCATCTCGGAAATGCCGAGTTCACGTGCCGTGGTTGCAACTGAAACGTAGCCATCGGTATTGATGATTTCCTGCAACGTGGCCTGCCGCGCCTTGGAAGGCGTGCGGGCCTGCTGTCGATGCTCCGGCGAAGAACGGCTGTCCTGGTCCATGATTTTACGTCTACCACCCGGCTGTATGTAGATTGTTCAATTTGGGCGCCCTGTATACGGAACGAATCGCACAAAACAATACCAGATAACCGCAGTTTTTGCGGGATCAAGGTATTAGCGCATCATTAGATGTTCGATTATGATAGTTATCTCCCATTAAATGTTCAATAAGTATTATAATCAACGGAAACCTCTTGAATTCAAACATTATCTCCCATAAAATCTCCCACGGCCCGAAGAAAGAGCGGCGTGAAGTCGATCGGAACCTTGGGCGCGAAGAATGTTCATGAAATTCAAGCAGGGAGGTGAGACAATGAAATCATTCGTAAAAGGCGCGCAGGTTCTAGCACTAGCGACGGCAGTTTCGATTGGATGGGCAAGCGCTGGCACGGCAGGAAGCCTGAATGTGATTATGGAAGAGGTTCCTGACTTCGACATTGTCACCAAGATGACCAAACAATTTGAAGCCGCCAATCCAGGCATTACAGTGACCTTTGACGCCATGCCCTATGACGCCATGCGCGACAAGATACTGACGTCTTCCCTGGCTTCCAAAGCGACATATGATGTTATCATCATCGATAATCCGTGGATGGACGAGTTCTCTCGTGCCGGCTATCTGGCCCCTCTGGATGACCTGATCAAGTCGAGTGCCGGGTATGATTTCAACGATTTTGTCGGTCCGCTTCGTGAGATCGGCGAAGTCGATGGCAAAATCTACGGCGTACCCTATTACAATTACGCCCTTGGATTAATCGTGCGCCAGGACATCTTCGACGCCAAAGGGATTAATGTTCCCACGACCCTGGAAGGGTACGTAAAAACCGTGAAAGACCTGACCGGAGGCGGAATGTATGGCGCCGCCATGCAACCGCAACGGGGCTACAAGATCTATGAGGAATGGAAGAATTGGCTGCACGCGACAGGTGGTGACCTGATGGACGCCAGTGGCAATGTCATCATCAATAATGCGGCGGCGGTCAAGGCGTTGGAGATGTATATCGATGCCTACCAGACGGCCGCGCCCAAAGGGTCACTCAACTGGGGCTTCGATGAAGCGTTACAGGCAATGGCCACGGGGCAAGCGGCAACAATGCTCAGTTACAACTGGATGCTGCCGACATTGAATAACCCGAATGGGCCGGCCGGCAAGCTGGCGGGTAAATTCAAGCTTTATGAAGTACCAGGTGGAGAGGCCGTTCTGGGGGCCTGGCATTGGGGAATTCCGCGCAATGCGTCGGCAAAGGACGACGCCTGGAAATTCATTTCATGGATTACCAGTAAAGCTGTGGACAAGGAGCGCGTCATCATGGGTGGGGCTCCGATCCGTATCAGTGTCATCAATGACCCCGAGGTTTGGGAAAAGGGTGCCGGAAAGAGCTACTTTAATACTGTCCTCGGTATCCTCGAGGATGCCAAACCACTCTCCAGCGGCGACCATGCCGAAGAACTGATCGAAATCGTCGGCACCGAACTTAGCGCCGCCGTTTCCGGCCAGAAAACACCACATGAAGCCCTGGATGATGCCGCCAAGGGTGTGATGGCTGCCAATAAAAAATAAGTAGGCCACCCGAGCGCCGCCGCCCGGAAAGCGGCGGCGCTGTCGGTGTGAATTGCGATGCCGTTCAGCACCAAATAAACTGCACAACCAGCGATAATAGTTTCTCTTGGCGGAAAATCATGCGAAAGCCAGACTTGCCCTTGCAATACCGCCTGATGGTGCCGCTGGCCGTAGTTTTGCTCGCTGTCATGGCCTACCCACTCGTCTTCTCCGCATGGATATCACTGCATGACTACCGCCTGACGCGCCTTGCCGACGTTCAGTTCCGCGGCTGGGATAACTATCTCGGGCTCATCGAAAATCAACAATTCTGGACGGCGATTACCAATACCATGACTTTCGTCGTGGGTGCCGTCAGCATGGAATTCGTTCTCGGGTTCGCTCTGGCGTTGCTGCTGCACCGGGTCCGCAGATTTCAGAATTTTTACCGTGCGATTCTGTTGAGCCCGATGTTCATCACCCCCATCGCTGTTGGCCTGATGTTTCGCTTCCTCCTCAATATTCAGTTAGGGGTCGTGCCACACTATCTCAATAAAATCGGAATTCATGTGGACTGGTTCGGCGTTGATCTGGCTCTTTTCAGCTTAATGCTGATCGACACCTGGCAATGGACGCCATTCATGTTGCTGATGTTGCTCGCCGGGCTCGAGTCTCTGCCGAAGGCTCCATTCGAGGCCGCCAGAGTGGACGGGGCATCAGCGTGGCTTATCTTCCGTCGGATTACCCTGCCGATGATGCGCCCGGTCATACTCGTCGCATTGATTATCCGCGGCCTCGATGCATTCAAAGTATTCGAGTACGTCTATGCGATCACCCGCGGGGGGCCTGGTGACAGTACCGAAACGATCCTCTTTCACATCTATAAGGTTGGCTTCCGTTTCTTCCGCATGGGGGAAGCCGCCTCCATGGCCTATGTGCTGATAGTCATCACGCTTATCATAGTGACGACCCTCTATTGGTCGATGAATCGGCGGTGAGGGCAATATGGAATATTTCCAGAGTTTGCGTACTCGAACCGGCAATCTTTTTCTTGAGTCATTACTGGTTGTGGCGCTTGTCATCGTGCTCTTCCCGTTTATGTGGATTTTTGTCACGTCACTGAAGCCGCCCGATTTGGTCGCCGTGCCGAATGTCTGGATTTTTGAAATTTCAGGGGTAAATTGGCGCAGTGTGCTGTTGGAATCGAATATTCCGCAGAATATTTTCAACAGCCTTATCGTTGGCATCGTTACTGTGGTTATCGCGCTCGCCGTCGGGTGCCCTGCCGCCTATTCATTCTCCCGCTTCAAGAGCACCGCAGCAACGCGGTTTTCCATCCTTGCCGCAGAAATGATGCCGCCTGCGATCATGATTCTGCCAATCTTTTTGCTTCTGTACCAACTGTCCCTGATCGATACGCTTTGGGGTGTCATATTGGCGCACCTTACATTTGTCATCCCCGTGGTCACCTGGTTCCTTATCGGATTTTTCGATGAAGTGCCGAGAGAATTGGAAGACCAAGCGATGATCGACGGCTGCACCCACTTCCAGGCCTTCTACAAGGTGATCTTGCCCGTTGTCAGACCAGGGCTTGCCGCTGCCGCCATTTTCGGTTTTGTGCTGTCATGGAACGACATGTTTTATGCCCTCATCCTGACCGGCGGCGAGAGCAAAACATTGCCCGTAGCAATAGCCGGTTTCTGGACCTTCCGGGGTGTTGAGATGGGTAAAATGGCTGTGGCAATTTTGATTGCCATTGTGCCGGTTCTGATTGTCTCGTTTTTCGTTCAAAAGCATCTCGTCCGCGGCTTGGGCGGCGGTGCGGTGAAGTTCTAGGAATCGGTAATGCCAATTATAAAACTTGAAAATATTCAGAAAAAATTTGGGCAAAATACGGTCCTTGATGGCATTGATCTGGTATTCGGAGAAGGTGAGTTTACCGTCCTTGTTGGGCCGTCGGGGTGCGGCAAGACGACTTTGTTGCGCCTGATCGCGGGATTGGAGCAGGTTTCCGGCGGCAAAATCTTGATCGGCGACAGGGATGTCACCAAGTTGGAACCTCGCGAACGCGATATCGCCATGGTGTTCCAGAATTATGCCCTATACCCGCACATGTCTGTCTACGAAAACATGGGTTTTGGCCTCAAGGCCCGTGGTGTCGATACAGGCGAGATCAAGCGCAGGGTAATGCAGGTCGCGGAAATGTTGGGCATCGAAGTTCTACTAAATCGGAAACCGAAAGAACTATCAGGGGGGCAACAGCAACGTGTGGCAATCGGGCGTGCTGTTGTTCGCGATCCGAGCCTTTTCCTGTTCGATGAGCCACTAAGCAACCTGGATGCCAAACTACGTACCGAAATGCGAACAGAGTTGCTCAAACTGCACCGCGAACTCCACGCGACAACGGTTTATGTCACCCACGATCAGGAAGAAGCCATGGGCATGGGCGATTGCATCGTGGTCCTGAACGATGGTGTTATCCAGCAACGGGGAACACCACGCGAGATCTACTTTCATCCGATCAATTTGCTGGTCGCCGGGTTCATTGGCAGCCCGTCCATGAACATGGTGCATGGCCAAATTTCGGCGGGCACGTTCACAAGCCTGGATGGCGTGATTGTCCTAGAGACAAAAGGCCAGCCCGATGGCGACGTTATTCTTGGTGTTCGCCCGGAAGACATCCATCGACCCATTAATCTCGCTGACCGGCAGCACGGCTGTGCGCTGAGCTGCCGTGCCGACGTCATCGAACTGTTGGGCGCCCGTGCGATCATTACTCTTGCCATGAGCGGGACTGAACTCAAGGCCGTCTTCGAAGAACGTTACCTCAAAGACATTGTCGAGGGCTCCCCCCTCACGGTGGTTCTTGACCTGGACAGGCTCCATTTCTTCGACGCGGCCACTGGCCAGCGTCTTAACGAAACCGCCCAAGGGGGCGAATTAGACGGAGGACGAGGCGCTAATGGCTAACAAAAAGAGAATTGCCGCAGTAACGGGAGCAGGGCAAGGAATTGGGCGCTCCATTGCGATCGCTCTGGCCAATGCTGGAATGTCGGTGGCCGTTTCCGACATCGACGAGTCACTGGCTGGAAAAGTAGCCGACGAAATCATAGCCCTTGGTGGCGATGCCCTGCCCCTACAACTCGATGTGACGCGGAAAGTGGATGCGCAGGCTGTCGTTGACGCAATCGTTTCGCGGTGGGGACGATTAGATATCTGGTGCAATAATGCGGGCGTCAGCTCGATGAATCGGTTTTTCGATCTAAGCGAAAAAGACTGGGATTTCAATATGGACATCAATGCCAAGGGAACCTTTCTGTGTTCCCAGGTAGCGGCCATGAGAATGTCGGCGCAAGACATCTCCCCCGATAACACTCTCAGGGGGAAAATCATCAATACGGCCAGCATGGCGGGAAAACGCGGAAATGCGCCATTCCTGGCACACTATGTGGCCTCGAAATTTGCCGTTATCGGTTTGACCCAGGCATTGGCCGGTGAGTTGGCGGAACGCGCCATTACGGTGAATGCCGTGTGTCCGGGCTATGTCAACACGACCATGCAAGAGCGTGAACTCACATGGGAGGCAAGCCTCCGAGGAATGGAGAGCGATGAAGTTAAACGCCTGTATGTGGACGACACCCCCCTCGCTCGCCTTCAGACCCCAGAAGACGTGGCCGGCGCCGTCGTCTTCCTGGCGTCGCCCTCTGCGGATTTCATTACCGGCGAAGCCATCAACGTAAACGGGGGGGCATGGATGGATTGATCAGGGCGTTCGAACGGCGCTATTCATTGCGCAAATATGGCATGGGCCTTCCGGCCAACACTTTCCAGATAGAGAACCAGCCGAGCAGAACCGTAACCAGCAGGGTAAAGCCCACCGTTAGCGCAGCCTCGCGCACCATGGGAACCCAGTCCATGCGCATCAGAAATTCCACCACGGCCCAAGAGACGATCAGACCAATGCCTGCGGCGATCACTCCTGTCGTCAGCCCAACCAGCATGAATTCAGTGGTAAACAAACGGAAAAAACGACTGCGGCTGGCACCGAGCACCTTGAACACCCCGGAATCAGGAATCCGCCGACGCTGCCCGGTGGCAATAGCACCGGATAGCACAATCAGGCCAGAGAGAATGCTGAGCCCCGCCATGCCGCGCACGGCCCAGTTGACTCCATCGAGAATGCGCACCGCCGCTTCCAAAGCCTCGCGCACCCGGATGGTGCTGATATTGGGAAAGCCATCGGTTGCAGCGCGCTCTACGGCATCTTCAATACGGCGCGGCGCATTGATGGCGGCAATATGTGTAAACGGCGCGCCATCCAACGCACCGGGGGCAAAGATAATGGCAAAATCAAAGCGAAGACTGCGCCAGTCGATCTCGCGCAGGTTTGCAACTGTCGCGGTGATATCGCGACTCAAAACATTCAGGGTCAGGGTGTCGCCGATGGCCACACCAAAACCATTAGCAAGATCGGCATCAAGCGAAATCTGCGGCGGGCCGGCATAGTTCTCTGGCCACCACTCGCCTTCCGTGATTTCACTGCCCTCGGGGAGTGCCGCCGAAAAGGTTAGGGCCCGGTCTCCTCGTACGGCCCATTCGGAATCCGGCTTGATCGCCACTTCACCCACTGGCACGCCCTTGATAGCCGTAATCCGCCCCCGCAGGGAGGGTACTCGAAGAAAGCCACTGGTGCCTTCAACCCCCGTAACCGCCTGATCAAACGCCTCGACCTGATCAGGTTGAATATCGATAAAAAAGAAGGCCGGGGCCTGCTCCGGCAGGCGCTCAGAAATTTGACGGCTCAGGTTGCCCTGAATAACCGAAACCGAGACCAGCACCGCCAGCCCCAGTCCCAGCGAGAGCGTCACCGGCATGGTTGCCGACCCGGGTCGGTACAGATTGGCTAGCGCCAACCGCATCCAGGCCCGTGTTGGTCTGGCGCGAGCCGCCAGGGCCATGAGCCCAAGCGCAGAGTATCGCAGGGCAGCAAGGCTGGCGATGGAGCCCCCGATGAACCACGCGGCAAAATAATTATCGTCGACAGCCAAGAAGACCAGCCCGCACAGCAGAACCACCCCGACAAAGGCCATCGCCAGGAAACGGCGTCCGGGTGTCGTTTGGACAGGAGCGATGCTATCGCGAAACAATTGGGCCGGAGAGATGGCCTGGGCTCGAGCGACCGGCCACAGAGCAAAAGTAAACGCCACCAGAAGGCCAAAGGCGGCAGCAATCAAAACCGGTTTCCAGAAAAAACCAATGACCGGCGGCACGGGCAGAAAACTGCTGATTGCCGTGAGCGCCAAAAAGGGACCGAGGGTTCCCAGCACCAACCCGCAGATGGTGCCCGCGACAGCCATGACCATGATCTGAAGCATGTAGGTCTGAAAGATCATCTGTAGCGGTGCTCCGAGGCATTTGAGCGTGGCGATGGTGCCTCTTCTTTCTTCCAGATAACATGTCACGGCATTTGCAACCCCGACTCCGCCGACCAGCAACACCGTCAAGCCGATAAAGGTGAGGAACAGACCGAGCCGGTCAATAAACCGGCGTACACCAGGGGCGGCTTCCTCCGCACTACGAATGTTCCATCCGGCGGACGGAAACTGTTCCAGCAACGTTTCCTTCCACGGTACAAACTGAAAATCCGGACCGTAGGTGGCGCGCAGCACATAATGGATATGGCTGCCCGGTTGGATCAGTTTTGTCGCCGGGATAGCGTCAGAGGAGATCATCAGCCGCGGGCCAAAGCTCAGGACGCTCGCTACCCGGTCAGGTTCACGGACCAACTCGGCACGCAGCTCTATAACGGCTTCCCCAAGCCTTATCCTGCCTCCCGGCTCCAACCCCAAATGGCGAAACAGATTGGGGTCGGCAATTGCCCCCCACACCCCATCGCGTTGTTCCAGCAGACGGCTCAACGGTTCGGGTGAACTGGTCTCCACCTGCCCATAGAGAGGATAGGCGCTATCAACGGCCTTGAGTTCTACCAACCGGCGTCGGTCGCGGTTGTCTTCGGGCCGGGCCATGGCGCGTAATATCATGACATCGGAAAGCGAGAGAGCCCCGTCTTTTATCCGCGCGCGTTCGGTATCGTTAAAAGGCCTGCTGTGCAGACTCAGGGAAACGTCTCCCCCAAGTAAATCACTGCCTTCCGCATCGAGGCCAGCGACCACCGAACGGCTTACCGTGCCAACACTGGCAATCGCGGTTACGCCGAGAATCAGGCATAGTAAAAAGACCCCCAGTCCATGTTTTCGACCGCGGAGTTCACGGCGCGCGATGACGGCAGCGACCTTGAAATTTCCCAACCATG
>JACKQG010005136.1_pt1 | contig 14643 bp, 11 predicted proteins | sample 8237621 | NCBI WGS metagenome assembly JACKQG01 (sample SAMN15677084, study PRJNA649215) | marine metagenome | biome: marine; feature: Black Sea; material: saline water; isolation source: suspended particulate matter (SPM) from the Black Sea western gyre | collected 2013-06-09/2013-06-10 | depth... | reverse complement strand
CAAACCGCAGCAGCTCTTGGCACAAATAAGGGCGGTGTGAGACTGGATGCTGGATACTGGATACTGGATGCTGGATGCTGGATGCTGGATACTGGATTTTGGATACTGGATTCTGGATGTAGCGAAGCGGAAATCCCGACTTTAGCGGGAATGATTGATACTGAATGATAGCCGGTCGTTGAGTTCCTTGAGCCTTACGCCTTTTTAAAATAAGTGGTATTCAATCAACAATTTTACCCCGTGAAATGCTTTTTCTTTTAGATTTCACTGGGGCGCAAATCCCATAAAGAGGATGTCATATGAGCAACACCGATTTTGAACCGAAGATTATCTGCTTTTTGTGCACGTGGTGAGCGTATGCTGCTGCTGACCTGGCTGGGGTCAGTCGGTTGCAATATCCCACAAACATCCGCACTGTCCGGGTGATGTGTTCCGCAAGCGTGTCGCCGCACCATGTCCTGAGGGCCTTCCAGCAGGGTGTGGACGGCGTCTTTGTGGGCGGGTGACACCTGGGAGACTGCCATTACCTGTATGGTAATTACGCCACGGATAAGCGGGTTCGCTTTCTCAGACGATTGCTCGCCTTTAGCGGCATTGGTGAAGATCGTCTCCGTTCCAGATGGATATCATCTGCCGAAGGCCCCGAATTTGCCGAAGAGATAAGGGATTTTGTTGGAGCCTTGCGGGAGATGGGCCCCTCACCCATAAGAGAGGTGGAAAAGAGACTGATGGCGGCTTAGCCGGCTATCTGTTATTGGGGATGTTTGGCCCTGCCGGTGGATATATGGTTTCACACGAATAACTGCTAACGGATAACGATTAACTTTTTTCCGGCCTTGCCGGATTCGGGTATTGAAATGAGTGAAAAAGTGAAGGAAAGGGTGAAGGCGCTTTTGGGATCCGGAAAGATCAAGGGCTTCCTTGGCCTCAGCAATACGTATGGCCATGTTGGGCCCCACCTCTTTTCCGATCCAAATGATTTAGACGGCATGGTGGTGGGGGATTGGCGATTGCCGGGAGATACGCGATACTCGCTGAATAAACAGCTCATCCATATCGCAAGGCGGTATCCGGACGATGCCTTCGGTGTGCTGGTGCGGGGATGTGACGACCGGGGATTAAAGACGCTTTACACATGGAACCAGCTTAACCCTGAAAAGGTTGTGCCTGTGGGGGTCGCCTGTCCTCAAGAGCTGGCAGAGGCCTGTGAATGTCTAAGGCCTTATCCTGAGGAGTTTGTGGATGGGGAAAAGGTGGAGGGCTGTCCCTTTGATTCAGTCGCCCGCGTGAACGCACTTGATATGAATGGGCGGTTTGGATACTGGGTCAAGGAGTTTTCCAGATGCATCAAGTGTTATGGATGCAGGGACGTCTGCCCCATGTGTTTTTGCAACGAGTGCAGCCTGGAAGATGAAGACCTTGTTGACACAGGTGACATTCCGCCTGAAATCCCCATGTTCCACTTAACCAGGGCCGTGCACATGGCAGGCAGGTGCATTGACTGCGGGTTATGCAACGAGGTCTGCCCTTCTGACATACCGCTGAGAACGCTGTACAAGGAAGTCTCGGTTATCATCCATGAAGAATTTAATTATCGCCCCGGCCAGGAGGCATACATGAAGTCTCCCCTGAACATCTTAGGCGGGCCGAGCGAGTAGCAGAGAGGAGCTTTTATGGACTACAGGACCGTTCTGACCACCTGCACATATTGTGGTTGCGGCTGTGGTTTTTATCTGGAAGTGCTTGACGGTCAGATCATTGATACCATTCCGTGCAAGACCAGTCCCGTGAACCAGGGGAAGCTGTGTATTAAGGGCTGGAATGTGCATGAGTTCATCCAGAGCCCGAACCGGCTTACAACGCCTTTGGTGAGAAAGGATGGGGGCCTTGTCGAGGCGACATGGGATGAGGCATTGGAATATACGGTCTCCAGATTGAGGGCGATCAAAGACAGCAGTGGGAGTGACAGCATCGCCTTCCTCTCTTCCGCCAAGGTGACAAACGAGGAAAATTATCTCCTCCAGAAATTCGCAAGGGCCGCAGTGGGTACTAACAACGTGGATCACTGCGCACGTCTCTGACACTCCTCAACGGTGGCAGGTCTTGCCGCCGCATTTGGAAGTGGTGCCATGACCAATTCTGTGGACGAGATAGCGGACGCGGACTGTATCTTTGTCATAGGGTCCAATACCACCTCTTCCCATCCCCTGGTCGCAACACGGATCTTCAGGGCCAAGAAAAAGGGCGCAAAATTGATTGTGGCCGATCCTCGCAGGATTCAGCTTGCCCAGGAAGCGGATGTCTATGTCAGACAGAGGCTGGGGACTGATGTGGCCCTCCTAAATGGCATCATGCATGTCATCCTTAAGCGCGGCCTGCATGACAGCGCTTTTATTGAAGAGCGAACCGAGGGTTTTGATGAATTCAAGAAGGTCATCGCCGATTATCCGCCAGAAAAGGCCGCAGAGATAACCGGGGTAGACGCTGACGATATGATAAGGATAGCGGAGTATTATGCGGGGGCCAAAGCAGGATCCATTGTTTACTGCATGGGGATCACCCAGCACATCACCGGTGTGGACAATGTCAAGTCCTTGGCCAATTTAGCCATGCTTACCGGAAATATCGGGAGGGAGTCTACGGGTGTCAACCCCCTCCGCGGTCAGAACAACGTACAGGGGGCCTGCGACATGGGCGCCCTGCCGAACGTGTATCCCGGCTACCAGCCGGTAACCCTGTTGGACAACCAGAAAAAATTCGCCTCCGCATGGAACGCCGAGCTATCAGACCGTGTGGGACTTACGGTCCCTGAAATGTTGACCGGTCTTGCACATGGTTCCGTAAAGGCACTCTACGTGATGGGGGAAAACCCGATGCAGAGTGATCCCGACACCCAACATGTGAAAAAGGCCCTTGAGTCTGCCGAACTGTTAGTGGTTCAGGATATCTTTCTCACACCCACGGCCGAACTGGCCCATGTGGTCTTGCCGGGGACCTCTTTTGCCGAAAAAGACGGCACGTTCAGCAATACCGAGAGACGGGTGATACGGGTTCGAAAGGCCATCGACCCGGTAGGGGATTCCCGTGCCGATTGGGAGATCATACAAGACGTGTCAAACCGTTTCGGTTACAGAATGGAATATGATTCGCCGGAAGCCATTATGAGAGAAATCGCCGGCGTCACCCCTTCTTATGGGGGGATCACCTATGATCGCTTAGAGGGTGAAGGGCTTCAATGGCCATGTCCTGACACGAAGCATCCTGGCACCAGGTTTCTTCACAAAGACGCCTTTGCAAGGGGTAAAGGCCTCTTCCACGCCATTGAATATAAACCCCCGGCGGAAACCGTGGATGAGGAATATCCGTTCTGGCTCACGACGGGCCGGGTGTATGCCCACTACCACACCGGCACCATGACCCGGAATTCCCCATCGCTTGATGCTGAGGTCCGGGAAGGATATCTCGAGGTACATCCGGTGGATGCTGATAGAGTAGGGCTTTTCCGGGGGGACAAGGTGAAGGTGGCCTCACGGCGCGGCGAGATCACGGCAAAGGTCATGGTTACCGACCGGGTGGACAAGGGATTGGTATTCATGCCCTTTCATTTTGTTGAGAGTAATGCCAATGTCCTGACCAATCCGGCCATGGACCCGATTGCCAAGATCCCGGAATTCAAGGTCTGCGCAGTCAGGTTGGAAAAGGCTTGAGCTCAGGGCTGCCGCACGCCTATTCCTTATAGTGGGACAACTCATGCAACCGCTGGCTGAATTTCGACAGTCTTTCGTTGACCCGGCTACGGTCTTCTTTTGGCTTTCCCGAATCCGACAATATGTCTTCATTTATGATGCGAACGGCGTTCTTGAAGTTGAGCTGAGAGACCGCTTCCAGGTGTTCTATGACACCTAATTTGTGAAATCTTTCCCCTAAGAAATTCATATTCTTCACGAGGTCGGAACTCTTATTCCTTCCTTTTTCCCTGTCGATGATGGATCGTGTTGCGATCCAGTACGATTCGAGAAATGTCTTTACCAGGGCCGCCCAGATAGGCAATTTATCAAAACCGAGTTTGGAAAGCCGGTATCCATCGTCAGCACCGTTCCTGGTAATAAATGACGCTTCCAAGAAATACGCAGTGACGTTGTCGATCTCTTCCTGGCTGGTAGTTTCTTCATTATAAATAAACTCATATCTGAAAAGCCTTTTGAAGAAATCGTACTCCTTAAGAATCTCCTGACCGGTCTTTACTTCTTCCTTCCCGGTCAGCAGGGAGAGGGCAACAAAGGCGTGCAGTATGAAGCAATGAACAATGCTGTTTTTGTAATATTCAAGTTCTCGTTTTTTCTCATCATCCACGTAATAGAAGACCTCTGACCCATCTATGTCTTCCAGATACCTGACCACATTCCCCTTGATCAGGACACCCAAAGTCTCTTCTATTCCCCTATCATGCAGGGAAAGGGACTCGGCAGTGGGGATGCGGTATCTTTCAAGAAATGTCAGGAGCGTTTCAATCGTATCCGTTAATTCGGGAAGATGAAAACCACGGCGATGCTTGGTCAGAATGGCTGATGCCAGGAGCGCCATAGGGGTTACCAGACTTACCTTGTTAATGGTACGGATCAGGCCAAATGCCAGATGCTTATGAATCCCGTCTCCCGCCTCCTCGTTTTGGGACAGGTACTCCCTGAGCAAGAGGGGCTGGCCGAACCGGATATAGATTTTTCCATACTTTTTTTTCAGAAAACGCCGGGTTCCGATAACCTGTTGAAAGCTTTCCCGCTCCTTTCGTCCTCCACCGAGTTCTTTGAGATATGATTGTTCTTCTATGACGCGATCATAGGTGATAGACGCCGGGACGAACACCAGATTATCACAGTATCCCTCCTTGAAGGCCTCTATCAGGATAGAGAGAAATCCGATCTTCGGGAGGACCAGTTTCCCGCTCCTGCTTCGCCCCCCTTCAATAAAAAACTCTAAGGGATGCCCCTCCTCGAGGAGGGCTTTAATATATCTTGTGAATACCGTTGAGTAGAGCCTGGCACCTTTGAAACTCCTGCGAATAAAAAAGGCCCCGGATTTCCTAAAAAAGGGCCCCATAGGCCAGAAGGTCAGGTTCTTGCCTGCCGCGATCCTTGGGACATGCATGTGGTGCTGGTAAAGGACATAGTTAAGAACCAGATAGTCGATGTGACTTTTGTGGGAGGGGACATAAACGATCGGCCCTTTTCTGGCAGATTCCCTGACCATTGCTATTTCATCCGGTCTGGCATCAATTCCCTGAAACATCTTTTTCCAGATCCACGTCAACACGACGAAGGCAAACTGGACGTAGGCGACGTTGTAATCGGCTGCAATTTCGTCAAAGTATCCTGCAGCTTCCTTTTTGACCTGCTTCAGCTTGCCAGCATTTCCTGCAGCTTTTTTTTGAATGGTCTGGATAACAGACGGATCTTTAAGGACTATTTCCTTGAATTGCTGCCTTGACTTCATGATCGGCCCCAGGATGACCCTCTTTTGCAGGTCTATCTCCTCAAGGAGTATTTCCCTTATCTCCCCAGCCGTCTCTTCCAGGGGTCGCGCGACCGGCTGATTTTCCAGATAGCTCCGCAGATTGAGCGGATCCCCGAAATCTATGAAGGCCTGGCGATTGTGTCTGAAAAAAAGTATGATTTTTCTGAGGACGCCGGGTTTGTCCTTGAATCCGAAAAATATATCAAACAGGCTTGGATCGTCTTTTTCAGGGGTTTTTTTGTAAAGAATGAGCTGGGGTATCAGATAGATGGGCTTCGCCATCTTTTTCTGTGTTTCAATAAGAAGCTGGATGGGGTTCTTTTTGGCATGGATAAAGTGCCTGATAAATCCCTTGGGGTCTATAAGACAGAGAAGGGCCGGTGTCCCTTCTTTAATGGCCTCTTCAAAGAAGCCGGTGTTATAAGGGTCTGGCAGTTTGCCATGCCTAAAGAGGAAGGCGATCTGAAATTTAAGGATCTTGAAGAGCTGGGACAGGGGTAAAACCATTGATATATTCAGGTCAAAGGCGATTTTGGGATAGGGGAGGCGGCTTTTCCGAAAGCGGAAATGGTACAGGAGATAATCCAGATGTCCCCTATATTTGATGGCATAGACAACGGTTCCATCCCGGTGCATCCGTTTCAGCGCTTCGGTCATGTTTTCATTAAACCGCACGCGCTTAAAGAGCCGGTAGAGCAGCCAATTCAAGAAAAAACGGGGCTTGTGCTCCAAAATAAACGGGTAAAAGGATTTTTTTTCAGACATGATACGATTCCCTTTCTGCAAGACAAATCTTACAACTGTGGGGAGGTTCTTGCAAGGAACAAATCATCTGAGCGCATAAAATGGTGAAGAGGAGGGCAGATGGTAGACATCACAGTTGACAAAAGCAATTGTATGGTTAAAAATAACAATAATATAGAAGGCGTATGAGTTGTGATGAATCGAGAGGGGGGAATCATGTACACACCTATGATTATATCCGGACTAACCGTGGATCCCATAACAAACAGTCCGATCGTCATCCTCAAGGAAGTGGACGGCGACGGAACATTGCCCATATGGATAGGTTTGTTAGAGGCCACGGCCATTGCCAGCGAACTTGAAGGTGTTAGGTTCTCCAGGCCGATGACCCATGACCTGCTCAAGAACATGATGGAGATGGTAAACATCGAGGTCAGCAAGATTGAGGTTTGCGATCTCAAGGACAACACCTATTATGCTCTGATTCATTTCACATTCGGTGGCAAGGAGATGTCAATAGACGCCAGGCCGAGCGATGCGATCGCGCTTTCCCTAAGGTTGAAAGCCCCTATCTTTGTGGCCGAGGAGGTTATCAATAAGTCGGGCCAGATAGACCTGAAGGCAGAACCGCAGGACAAATCAGAGAAGGGGAAGAAGTGGCAGGAGGTTTTAGAGAGCCTTAATCCGGAAGATTTCGGGAAATATAAGATGTAGCCTTCCTCAAGTCCTCAATTCCCCCGTGGAATAGGGCTTCCTCAGGGAAATTCCTCGGGGGTCACAATTTACCTAATAGGTCCATCCTGCCCAGTCATCCATCCACTTTTAGTAGCATATGAGGTTGAATTCTGAGTCCCGCATTGATGATGACCTGACCGGGCAACTCGGTTGAGCACAGACCGATGACCATGAATGCAATCAAGAAAAGACAGCTTTTTAACCTCTTTGGCGGGGCTATTATTGTTTTGTGGATCGTAATGATTGGCCTCCTGGTAAGAAAGGTCCACTTTAAAAGTAATGAAAAACATATTGAAATCAAAAGTAACCCCGCTGCATTCGAGACAGGCCATCGTGACTGGATGGAGATCTATCTAAAGGATAGCAAGATCGGCTATTCCATGACCCAGATAAACCCGTTTGGAGAGGATTATCTCATCTGGGAAGAGATTCTTTTGAAGCTGAACCTGATGGGTCAGGCAAGCGTCATGCGGACATCCACCCGCTCTATTGTGGATCGGGCCTTCTTACTGAAGAGCTTTATAAGCAAGATCGATTCCGGAATCGTCAGTTTCCGGGTTTCAGGAAAAGTAGAGGGTCAGGCGATGCACATAGACGTAGGCGAGGGAAGTGGAAAGAAGACCCATACCATTCGTTTGTCTGGGCCACCGGTTATCGGTTCGGGAATGTCACAATTCTTTAAAGGACGCCCATTAAAGGTGGGAGAATCGTTCAAATTCCTCATCTTTGATCCGTCCACCATGGCCCAGAAGGGGGTGCTTGTAACGGTTGCTGCAGAAGAGCCTCTCGTCATAAACCGCATCAGGTATCGAACATTCCGCCTGGAAACGGAGATGTGGGGCCAGGACTTGATATTCTGGCTTGATGAAGGGGGGAACATATTGAAAGAGAAGGGCTTTATGGGGCTTACCCTGGTCAAGTCCAACGCAGCAACAGCACGCCGGGACCTGGCAGGGGGGAAGGTATATGATTTTTATGAGATGGCCTCCATCGATGTAAAGCCAAAGCTGAAAGGCGCCGACAGGTTGACTTCACTGAGACTCAAAGTGGAGGGTCTGGAAGGAAGGTATTTTAATACAGACGTCCTGAATCAGGGGAGACAGGGCTTTCGGGACGGGACACTTGAAATTATCCAGGAGAAGAGACCTTTTAAGGCCACCTACGCTATCCCCTTCACGGATCAATCAGGAGAAATGAAGCCCTATCTTGGGCCTGAATTCAACATCCAGAGTGATGACAAGGCGATCGTGGAAACGGCCCGGGAGGTTGTTGGAGACAAAAAAGACCCTGTTTATGCGGCGGAGAGATTGATGGAGTGGGTTTACAGGAGTGTGGAAAAGAAACCTGTTATCAGTGTCCCGAGCGCTGCGGAGGTCTTGAGGACGCGGGCGGGCGACTGTAACGAGCATGCCGTCCTCCTTACCGCCCTCCTGCGGGCCGCTAAAATACCGGCCCGTGAGTGCGTGGGTCTCGTTTACGCCAATGACCGGTTCTTTTATCATGCCTGGACCGAAGGATATTTTGGCAGATGGATATCCATGGATGCGACCCTCAACCAGATGCCCACCGACGCCACCCACATCAAACTGGTCCACGGCGGGCTGGAAAAGCAGGCGGACATCATTGCACTTATAGGGAAACTCAAAGTCAAGATATTGGATTATGGATATGATTAAACTTATTCATCTTACTAAGCTTTACAAGGGTCTCCGGGCCGTTGACCGGATCAATTTAGAGGTAAGAAAAGGGGTCTGCTTTGGGTTCTTGGGCCCGAATGGCGCTGGAAAGACCACAACCATCAAGATGATGGCAGGCGTCCTTAAACCTACGGAGGGTCAAATTATAATAAACGGTTTCGACCTCGCCAAGGAGGCTTCAGCCGTTAAACAGTGTGTCGGATTCATCCCTGACAGGCCGTTCATGTATGAAAAACTAACAGGCCTCGAGTTTCTACATTTTGTGGCAGGCCTTTATGGTCTCGACGCCAGACCCTCGTTGGAACTGAGAATCGGGGATCTCCTGGAACTCTTTGAATTGAGGCACTGGGAGGGCGAACTGATTGAGAGCTATTCCCACGGAATGAAGCAGCGTCTGGTGATGTGCGCGGCCCTGGTTCATCAGCCAAAGGTTCTTATCGTGGATGAGCCGATGGTGGGACTCGACCCCAAGGGAGCGAGACTTGTCAAGAATATATTCAGGGATCAGGCTAAAAAAGGGACGACTCTCTTTATGTCTACCCATTCTTTGGAGGTGGCCGAAGAGGTATGTGAGGAAATTGCCATTATCCAGGCAGGCAGGATCATTGCCAATGGGACGGCAGGGGAACTGAAAAAGCTGGCAGGGATGGACGGGAGCTTAGAAGATATATTCCTGAGGCTGACGCAAGAAGAAGGGATGGCAGATGCAAGGGCTTCTTCTCCTTATTAGACCCAGGCTCCAGGGCCTGAAAAACCAGATGAGGGGGGTACAGGGAAAGAAACGGGTATGGATCATGGGGGGGCTGGGGCTTGCCTTCTGTGGAGGGATGTTTGCGGCCTCAAGCCGTGTGCTGGTCTACTTCCAGTCGGTTGAGATGATCGGCGACATCTTAGCGAGACAGCTTCTCTCCATGGTGCTTCTTACCTTTTTCTCTATGCTCATTTTTAGCAGCATTATAACCGCACTTTCCAATCTCTACCTCTCGAAAGACCTTGAACTCTGCCATTCGATGCCTGTGTCCGTGGAGGAGCTTTTCATATCCAGGTCTCTCTATACGTTTGTAGACAGCTCGTGGATGGTCATTATTTTTGCCCTGCCTGTTTTCCTGGCCTATGCATATGTATACAGACCAGGACCTAATTTTTATTTTTCCCTTATTCACATGAATGCGGCGATGGCGATTATTGCATCGTGTATCGGAATCCTTATGACGATGGTTCTTGTTTATATATTTCCCGCACAGCGGACAAAGGACATCATCCTCCTCCTGTCGATAATCATGATCGTGGCGCTCTATCTCCTGTTTCGGTTTCTCAGACCGGAGCGGCTGGTGAACCCTGAGGCGTTTTTCAGCGTCGCACAATATGTGAGCGCCCTCAAGGCTCCGGATTCCCCATATCTCCCAACCCACTGGATCACCGAGACCCTGTGGGCCGATCTGAATGCGACTGAAGGGCGAAGTCATCTGTTTGAAGTCCTCCTTACCTGGACGACTGCCGCTTCGGTAGCGGTTATCAATATATGGACGGCCCGTTTCATCTATTTTGACGGCTTTTCCAAATCCCAGGAGGCCAAGAAAAGACGTGCTGTTGGCAAGACGCTCCTTGACCTGTTGATCATGTCTGTTTCAAAACCCTTCGGCAGGGACCTGTCTGAAATCATCAGCAAGGACATCCGGGTATTTTTCAGAGATAATACCCAATGGTCCCAATTGCTGTTGCTGGCAGCGTTAATCGTCGTCTATCTTTACAATTTCAGTGTATTGCCTTTAGATAAGAGCCCAATCAGGTTGGATTTTCTCCAGAATCAGTTAGCCTTCCTGAACATGGGACTGGCGGGGTTTGTCCTTTCGGCAGTTTGCGCCCGCTTTGTTTATCCGGCGGTGAGCGCTGAGGGAGAGGCATACTGGATCATCCGTTCATCTCCGCTGAAGCTGGGGCGATACCTGTGGGGGAAATACCTCTTCTTTATCTTTCCCATACTCCTCCTGGCTGAAGTCCTGATTGTAGCGACCAATTACCTGCTTGATGTGACCCGGTTCATGATGATTCTCTCTTCGGTAACCATTGGTTTCATGGTCTTAGGGATTGTCGCATTGGGAATAGGCTTGGGCGCATCGTACCCTAAATTCAAGCATGAGAATGTCGGGCAGGTTTCGACCGGGTTTGGTGGTTTTCTGTATATGATTATAAGCTCTCTTTTCATTGGTTTGATCATTATTCTTGAAGCAGGGCCGGTCTATGTACTGTTTATGTCTCAGGTGAGGGGAAGCGTTATCTCTTCACTTCAATGGCTTTTCATCGTCTCATCTTTTTCAGCGGTTATTCTGATCATTTGTGTGACAATCGTCAGGCCGATGAAGGCCGGTTTGAAGGCACTGGAGGAATATGAATAAGGAAAGGCGCAAGGCGCAAGGCACAAGGCGTAAGGTACAGAACCCAGAAAGGAAGTATGAAGTGTGGAGTGTGGAGTTGGAAGTTGAAATCGGAATTTTTTCCTATCTTAACTCAAGGCACTCCAAACTCGTAACTTCAAACTGGGAAAATCCAGCCACCAGCAGATGAACAGTCGTGAGTGATGAAAAATATCAGATCTGACGGGGATTTCGAATATGTGGGGAATCTCCATATCCATTCCCGCTACTCGGACGGGGCAGGGTCGGTGCCCGAGATCGCCCGGTCAGCGAAGAAGACGGGGCTCGACTTTATTATTCTCAATGATCACGATCACATGACGGACTCCCTTCATCTGGCGGATGAAGGAATCTATGATGGTGTATATGTCTTGATGGGCCTGGAAATCGGCCAGAGATACCACCATTACCTGGCGTTTGACCTGCCTGAGATGGTCCAGGGAAACCGGTTGGGTCCCCAGGAGGTCATTGACCTTGTAAAGCGGAAGGGCGGTTTTGGTTTTCTGGCACATCCCTTTGAAAAGGGGATGCCTTTCAGAGAAAAGTCGATTGCCTACACCTGGAATGACCTGTCAGTGATAGGGTATGCGGGCATCTGCATCTGGAATTTTTCGTCTCGGTGGAAAGAGCGGGTTAGAAGTCCGGTGCACGGCCTGTTTTTTCTCCTCTTCAAGGCCAGGATGTTGAAAGGACCCAGCCGGAAAACCCTTTCCTTCTGGGACCGGTTGTGCCAGCAGAAAAGAGTCGCAGCCATCGGGGGATCTGATGCCCACGGGGCATTGTTCAAATGGGGCCCATTTAGTTTGATACCCCTTCCATACGATTATACTTTGAATTCGATTAACGTGCATCTCTTATTGGAAAGGAAGCTGTCCCCAGAATTCAGTGAGGCCAAGGAGCAGGTATACGGAGCACTGAGGAGGGGAAGTCTGTTTATTGCCCACGAGAGACTAACTCCGGCTGCCGGGTTCAGGTTCTTTTACAGTGCGGTAAACGGTTCTTGCCTGACAATGGGAGAAGAGGCGACCTTTGAACGGGGCACCCTGTTTATGAAAACTCCACATAAAGGAGAGATCAGGCTCTTGAAAGATGGGGTCATCCTCAACACGTGGACGGGGCTCAGGGCCTCCTATGAAGTGGAGGAGGGAGGCGTTTACCGGGTGGAGGTCTATCGTCGTGTCCCTTTTTTTGGTCTGCGTCCCTGGATTTTTTCAAACCCCATCTATTTGAGGTAACGTATCTTTCCAGCAATAACTGCTTGACAACACCTACCCTGAAATATAAATATTAGCCCTGTGCCTGGGTGGCGGAATTGGTAGACGCAAGGGACTTAAAATCCCTCGATACTTAGTATCGTACGAGTTCGATTCTCGTCCTAGGCACCAAATGAAATCAATAGGTTGTAGCATCTAATCACTACCTATTTTTCTCATGCAGAAATGATTCTTTTGAATTTTGGTACAAGATAGGTACAAGATTTTTAATCCTATTCACAAAAAAGCCGGCTCCCACATCTGGAAGCCGGTTTTCTTTTTTCCATCACTGAGAGCGTCCGCTTGCCACAATCAAAGAGAGATATTATCCTTCCTACCCGTCCGGCGCCCGAGTTAGGGGGGCAGTCCCCATCTCCCCGGCTAATTAAGGGATCCCTTCTCCGGCAGAATAATGGGCGGGGTCTTCCGTTCCGTTAGATGGTTCCATCCGTGTAGGTCCTCTATTGCCCTGCTGTCCATCCCGTTTCAACCCTGCCTAAATCGAAAAAGTCTTGATTTCCTCAAGAAATCTATGTATTTTTGCCAAGTTGATGAAACAGACTCAGCATGATTATCAGAGCAAGAAGGCGGTCAAGGGGATATACCGGAGTCCAAACGGCCCTGGTTCGGCGGTTGTTGGGTGTATTTGGGGGCCTGTAGAGGGGTTATTCGTCGAGGCCATAGGTGAGTATGGGTTTGGGTTAAAATGTCGATTTAGGGGAGTTACGCTTAATGCCAGTCATGTTGTTAGCTTGAAAATGGGATTTATGAAGATGATAATGTAACAATTATTAATTGAGACTCACATAAGAACGGCATTGAGAGCGACGGAAAAAAGTTGCCACGCCTCATACCGCGGGTTAGTCACGGAGAATTATGGATAGTATATCCCAAAACGTCGTAACTATTTTGCAGTACTTACTGCCTGGCTTTTTAGCCGCTTGGGTTTTCTATGGATTTACATCATATCCTAAGCCATCTCAATTTGAACGGGTCATACAAGCATTAATTTTCACATTGATTATACAGGCAGCAGTGTTTGTAGAGAAGGCAATCTTTCTAAAAATTGGTGTTCTCTGCAATATCGGCAAATGGCATGGGCAATATGAAATTCTATGTTCGACTTTAAGTGCGATTTTTCTTGGTACATTATTCTCTTACTTTTCAAATAATGATAAATTTCATAAAGTTATAAGAAAAATTGGTATTTCAAGAGAAACATCTTTCCCCTCTGAATGGTTTGGAACATTTTTGAAAAATGTAACATATATTGTGCTTCATCTTAAAGATGGAAGGCGCCTTTACGGCTGGCCTATTGAATGGCCGTCTGTTCCTGATCGCGGACACTTTCTCCTTGTTCAGGCTTCTTGGCTTAAAGATACAGAAGAGCTTCCAATAAAAGGTGTCGAATCAATATTGATTGATGTTAGGGATGTTCGTTGGGTAGAATTTATGGAAAAAACTTGGGAGGCTCAAAATGGGAAAGAAAAGCTCAAATCCGCCGCCACCTAGACCGTGGGAAGAACAAAGGGGAATTAATGAAGCGGTGAATCCACCTCCACCTAAAAAGGTAAAACCACCGCCACCACCACCGCCACCACCGGCACCTGAAGGAGAAAATGACTAACCCGGCAGTCCAGTGGTTCGCCAGGGCCATGCCGCTTAAAACACTATCTACTAATTGGGCATATTGCTGCTTTGTAAACGCTTTAGTGTCCCTGGCTACCACTGTTTGCCACTTTGTCCATGCCGACGGAAATCTTTCTTCTGGTGATTCTTGCTGTCTCCCTCATTAGGGGTTGCAGACCGCATGTTCGATCTCGAAGCAGGAGCGCGCAGTGTTCTACCTCTGCTATCAGTCGTTCCACGGAACAGCAAAAGCTACCCTCAATAAGGACGTAATGGAGTCGCCCAACGACGGCCTGCACTCAATTTCTGAAAGCCGCGCGGATGCGTCTTTCAGAAACAAGTGACTCCAATCGGGTTGATAAAACAGCGAGTTGTTAAACATGAATGTACCTGACAGAATCAAAAAATTAATTGAAACTTTCGATAATAATCTCGAAACATACAAGAAAGGCCAGTACAACGAAACCCAGGTTCGCCTTGAATACATCAATCCTTTGATGGAAGAACTGGGTTGGGATGTCGGAAACAAGAAAGGCCACTCCGAAGCCTACAAAGACGTGATTCACGAAGATGCCATCAAGGTCGGTGGTGTCACAAAAGCCCCTGATTATTGTTTTCGTATCGGCGGCACTCGTAAATTCTTTCTGGAAGCCAAAAAGC
>JACKQG010005135.1_pt1 | contig 14644 bp, 16 predicted proteins | sample 8237621 | NCBI WGS metagenome assembly JACKQG01 (sample SAMN15677084, study PRJNA649215) | marine metagenome | biome: marine; feature: Black Sea; material: saline water; isolation source: suspended particulate matter (SPM) from the Black Sea western gyre | collected 2013-06-09/2013-06-10 | depth... | reverse complement strand
GCGGCACGTTCAGTCGTGTGACACCGCACACGAATTTCTGGCTCGCCCGTGGCGCCGGCATTGGCCCCGGTGCCTGGGAGTTAAAAGCCCGCTGGTCGTACATGGACGTCGATAACCTGTACGCCGCCGGCTTCACGGGAGATACGAACGAGAACGCCGAGCAGGTCAATAATTTGGCGGTGGGCTTCAACTGGTACTGGAATCCCTACACCCGCATGATGTTTGATTACTGGCACTCGTGGAATGAGCGGCCGGGTCTTGTCGCGGACAACGCGGACTTGATCGGCATGCGGATGCAGTACGATTTTTAGAGCAGGGGCGTGAATGGGTTTGTAGTGCCGCCTTTAGGCGGTCTACCGAGCGGCGTGCCGGCCCTAGACCGCCTAAAGGCGGCACTACGAACGGCCCAACAAATCAACCGATAGGAGCAAGCTGAATATGAACCTCTCCCATAAGACGTTCGCGACGCTTGTGGGCGTCGTGCTGGCCGGATTGGTCGTCAACGCCGCTTACGCCGGCGGCGGCGATACCAAGGGCGGGTGCTCGCCGAAGAGCGGCTTGAGCTTGCTGGGCGGCTGCCGCGACTGCGGATGCAGGAACGACTGCAACGTGGTGTGCCGGCTCAAGAAGGAACCATTGACCAAGAAGGTCACTTGCTGGACCAGCGAAGAAGAGCCTATTTGCCTGCCTGGTCCCAGCAAGCGGGGCAGCCGTCACTCGACCGACGTTTCCTGCACCGATGGCAAGGCCGGTTACGAGGGCTGTTGCCCGGAGAAGGGTCACAGCCACTTGAAGAGAGTCGTCTGGTTCGAGTGGTGCATCCCGAGCGTCGACAAGAAGGGCGTCAGCGATTGCAGTCATTCTTGCACTCGCAAGAAGCTGATGCGCAAGGAAATCGAAGTGCCGATCAAGGGTGCCTTCAAGTACAGTTGGGAGACGGTCGACCTGTGCAAGAAATGCGTCGACGACTACGACACGACTCCTACTCCCGAGGAGGCCGGTGCCGATGTCCCAACTCCGCCGCCAGTCGAAGCCCGTATTCTGTACGGCAAACGGGTTGTCGAGAGAATGGCGTCATACAACGAATAGAGCCATTGACCTTGAAAGGGATGTTCGCTTTTCTCCGGCATAAGATCTGTGTGGTTTGTAGAGGCAATCCGGCCGAATCCGGAGAAAGACGGCCTCTTGTGAACGGCAATGGAGCCTCGGCAGTCAGGCGGCCTGGCGCATCGGCAGCAGCCCTTCGACGACGACTGATCGGATCAACGAGAACGGGGTACGGAAATGAGAGCATTCAGTTCTGTTGGGCTGGGCATCGCGCTGGGCTGTCTGCTTCTGATTCCCGGCGTTGCCAGATCGCAAGACACAGTGATGGTCAACGGTCAGCCTGCCGTGCTGCTGTCTGAGGCTTCCTACGAAAACTTGATGGATCGTCTCGATACAATCGAAGCGTCCCTGGGAGAAGTGTGCGACGACGGCTGGGAAGACATCTCGGACGAGGGTTGGTCGCACAAGGTGGGCGGCGGCATATCGGCCGATTGTGTAATGTACGCGGCTCAAAACGCCGGCAGTCTCGCGAAGGTTGCCAACGCCCAAAACTACTTTGAGTATCGTTTTCTGCGGATGTCTGTCGCTGGTCAAGGCTATGGGGTTTACGACTATAAGATCGAGTTTGATTTCGAACCGGAAAACGATGGCCGCGAAGGTGTGGTTGTCAGGAATGTGTATTTCGGCATTCACGAAGTCCCGATTCTGGGCCATGTGCGATTCGGTAACTTCAGGGCTCCATTTGGCCTGGAATGGTCAACGGCATACAGGTATCTAACATTCATGGAACGTTCCTTACTCGGTATTTTCCCTGCGGCTTGGAAGACCGGGGTGGCCGCCTTCAACCACAGCGCCGACGAAAACCTCACATGGGCCTTCGGCGCGTTTTTCGAAGACATCGATCAGGTGAGAAAGGAACGGATTGGCGATGCACAGGGCACGATTGCTCTTGCGCGAGCGACTTACACTCCTTACTACGACGAGCCATCGGAGGGCCGCTATCTGATCCACACGGGCATCGGATACCAGTACGTGGACGACAGGGACGACTTGGCCACCTTCAGCGTTCGACCTGAGGTCCACGAAAGCGGCTCCTGGCTCACGACCGCCCCGATCGCAGTCGACCAGTACAACGTACTGGGGTTGGAGGGCGCGCTAGTTTGGGGTCCGCTCTCGGTGCAGTCCCAGTACATGTACGTGCCCGTCAGTGGTTTCGACTTCCACGGTTTTTACGTCTACGGAAGCTGGTTTCTGACGGGAGAAAACCGAGCTTACAGTCGCACATCAGGTTGCTTCACCCGCGTCAAACCGCACACAAACTTCTGGTTTGTGCGCGGTGCGGGCCTGGGTTGCGGGGCAGTGGAATTGGCTACGCGTTGGTCACACCTGGACCTGAGCGGCACAGGCCATGCTGACGGTGGAGTGCAAAACGATCTGACCGTGGGGCTGAATTGGCACTGGAACCCGTATGTCCGCTGGACGTTCAACTACATCCACAGTTGGACTAAGTACGATAACGGCGACGCGACCGCAGAAAACGACATCCTCGGCATCCGCGGACAGGTCGATTTCTAGAAGCCTTGTCACGCGGCGCTTGAAAATCGACGGTGCATGGATTGTGTGTGAGTTTTCACAACGATCATACAAATGGTTCTGATTTCTCGCGCAGGATTCTTGCCTGTTGTCTGGCGTCGCCCCGGAAGCCGTCTTTGTCGGTTTTGAGACAAAGGGTTGTGTCTCGAAGCAGATTAGGCAGGAGGAACGCATCATCAAAGGGAGCATCCGTCTTTCGCGGTTAGACGCCCGCACTCATGGACGCGATCGCGGAAACAATCAAACTCCCGGTAGGAACGGCACGGCTTGGGCGCGGACGAGAGTCCTGGCGCATCGAACTGACCGCTGACTAGACTAGGTCTTCGATCTGACGGGGCTCAGGGTAATGTCGAAGACTCGGATCTCATCAGAAGCCGCATCGGCCAAGTGGTCGGGATACAGCGCACGCAAATGCACGCCCTCACGCGGAAGTACTGAGTAATTCCCACGTCAGACTAGCGGAACCAGTCTCCGCTCCTAATCTGTCGTCAAGGTCCCGGCTTCGGCACGCCAACTCGCGACCGTAGCGCGGCGGGATACAGTGTAACACCGGGCCATACACCACTCCTTGCCTTTCTCTCCCTAGCCTCATCTTGATGACGGATGGGCGACGGAGACCGGGACAGAAAAGCCTTTGCAGTCAGCGAGGTCCACCGCAGTATTGGTCGCGGTTCGCGGACTGCTCGCGTCAACAGAAGCTCTTTTCGGCAATTGGCACAGGCCTTGCAAACCAGCCTTCTGACTGTACCGCCAGGTTACGAGCCACCGAGGCATCGCGAGGTGACGGAGAATGCTATGAACAGGCAAGACTCAAGGCGGTACAAGGAACGGCTTCTCGCCCTGCGGTCTTCCCCTTGAACATGCGATCTTGACGCGGATTTGCTGCGTGATTTCGCACATGCACCATTTGATTGCATAAGGGCACGGCCGCAACGCCGACTTGCCGCGAACCATTTTGATTCCTCGCGCAGCTTTGGCACGAGTCTTGCGACAGCGATGGCTGGTGGTGATAGTAGTATGGCCGATGAGTTTAGGCCATTCTCAACCACTAGGTGGCGAGTTAGACCATGGGGAAGGTGAGGTATTAGGGAGGTTGTGCGATGAGTCTTGAACGGAATACTGCGGGAGACTTCCCGGACGTCGCGGAAGCCGCATTTGTGCACGAGACGGCTACACTGATTGGCAACGTGGTTGTCGAGGATCGCGTCTTCATCGGCCCGCAGGCTGTGCTGCGAGCGGATGAGCTTGGCCCCGACGGCATCGTGCATCCGATCGTCATCGGCGAGGGTGCCAACGTACAGGACCGCGCGGTCGTGCATGCATTGGGTGGCACAGCAGTCAACATCGGGCCCGAATCGTCGATCGCGCAGGGCGCGGTCGTCCAGGGGCCGTGCCAGATTGGGGCGAACTGCTTCATCGGTTTCAACACCGTCGTCTTCAAGGCAACGTTGGGCGACGACGTAGTGGTGATGCACCACTCGCTGGTGGAGGGCGTCACGATCCCTCCGGGGCTTCATGTACCATCGATGACGCCTGTTCGAAACGAGGACGAAGTTCAACGCTTGGCGCCTGCAACCACGGACATTATCGCCTTCGCCACGAAGGTCTCCCAGGCGAATCGTGCTCTCGCGCAAGCCGCACTCGAGTGCCGATTCGACGAGGAAACAAGTCTTGGCGGAGACATGAGGCGAGGATGAGCTTTCGACTGACCCGGGGCACTGGGTGCGCGGTGCGTCTTGCATCGCGGGAGCGATCCTCGGTAGACGGACCGGTTGCGCAATAATGATTCAACGCCTGTTCTGGCCCTCGGCTTCATCCTTGGTTGCGGCGGCCTCGTGCGAGCCGTTCCGACAGCCCCAGCTCCATGGCGGCGTCTCGACTTTGTCTGAGCGAATTTTGGCTGATGAGAGCGTGCGAAGGCGGAAACGACGCGCGTTCGCAGCCGGAAGCGAGGAAACCACTATACTTGGAGGGCCTTCGATGGGCGGCGCGCCTGCGGTGATTATCCTCGGCAGCATTACGCTCGTGGGCATGGGGGGCCACATCTCCTCCTGCGTGCTGGCGAACTGGGGCCGGACGGTACCGTCAAGCCAGTCGCGGTCTGCTGCGAGTAAGCCAAGATTCAGGATGGCGTGGTTGTCCACGCCGTCTGCAACGCGAGTGACTATCGGCGACAGGTGATCTGCACGTGGAGGCCCCAGAATTGCAGGTCCAAACATTACCAGCAACCATCACGCCCCTTTTTTTCGTTAGAAAGTCTGTTGACTGCCTTCTCGACAGTTCCTATATTGCCAAGAATTGCTTTGTGATTTTTCCTTCCGTGATTTCGCCTTACAGGGACATGAGATCTCAAGGTTTTCGCTTCAAATTGTTGCTGGTTGTGTTGTGCGCTCCCTCGTTTCTCGGCGTTCTGCCAGGGTCCGTCGGCGTGCAGACATGGCATGGTGACGGTCGGACCTCAAGTGAATCGGAGCATTGCGAAAACGAGTCGAAGGAAGACGCGTCGTCCCACAGCGCACTCAGAATGAGGTGTCGCCAGCCCCTTTCTCGGAATCGCATCACAGCTTTCGCAAAGCCTTGTTCATCCGGCACTTCAAGTCGGCTGCGCGGTGAAATCGGGCGGCATACTTTCTTTCGCAGCATGCGTGCCGAGCACTCCTCTCGGAACGGAGTGAGTGCTCCTCTGATCTGCTAACCGCTCACCGCCGGCTTGCTGCGTTCTGACACTCGTAACCGTCGGCTAATACGGGCACGGTGTGTCTGAGAACCATGCTCCTGCCCACTGCGTCTGATCCCGCTTTGTTAGCCTGCCCGTGGAACGCCTTGAATCAACTCAACTCCGAGCGTGTTGTTGCGCTTCGGCGGCCTCCGGCGGAGGAAATTCGTATGCAAAAGATTGTTGACGGTATTCGCCAACTTCGATCAAGCATCTTTCGTTTCGAGCAAGAACTGTTCGACTTGCTGGTCGGGGGACGATATCCGCTGGCGTTGCGATGTCCCAGTTCTCAGGCAACCCTCGAACGACAACGGTTGCCAGCTCAACGTTCGTCTACCCGTCTCACAATCGCACGACGGCCATCGCCTTTCTAGGATGGAGATCCACTTCAATGACTCAGGAAGCAAACCAGGTGCCGAGAGGAACACTCGAAGGACTTCGTAGATATTGGAAGTTCGACATCCTTTCGGGCTTTCTTGTGTTTCTAATCGCGCTGCCCCTTTGTCTTGGAATCTCCCTAGCGTGCGGATACCCGGCTATTGCTGGTATCTTCACCGCGATTATCGGAGGAATGCTGGCGACCTTCTTCAGCAATTCAGAACTTACGATCAAAGGACCGGCAGCGGGCCTGATTGTTATAGCAATTGGCTGTGTCACCGAATTTGGTTTTACCGGGGGAGAGGATCCGGCTGCGGATATTCAGGCTTATCGGCTCGCCCTTGGGGTCGGTGTAGCGGCAGGTATTATTCAGATTCTCTTCGGCGTGTTTCGAACTGGGATCCTTGGCGAGTTTTTCCCCACTTCGGCAATTCACGGGTTACTTGCCTCAATTGGTGTGATCATCATCGCCAAGCAATTCCCGGTTACCATGGGCTTGGGATCCCAAGGCGAACCTTTGGAGCTGCTTGCAAAGATCCCAGAATTCGTCATGGGCATGAACCCGGCTGTGGCGCTCATCGGGATCATCAGCCTGGCCATTATGTTCGGCTACCCACTTATTAAGAGCCCACGTCTTAAGGCGATTCCTGCGCCTCTGGTGGTCCTTCTTATCGCCGTCCCAATGGGAATGTACTTCAATCTAGGTCAAGAGCACACCTATTCGTTCGGCGGCCGCGATTACGCTCGTGGAGCACATTTGCTCGTCAATGTCCCCGAAAACATGTTCAGCGCCATCACATTTCCAGACTTTTCTGGCTTGGTCACACCCACAGCGTGGAAGTATATATTGATGTTTTCGCTGATTGGGAGTTTGGAATCTCTCCTGAGTGCCAAAGCAATCGACGAGATTGATCCTTGGCGCAGGAAGACCAACCAGGACCGTGATCTGCTTGCCGTCGGGGTGGGGAATACTCTCGCCGCTTTCGTTGGTGGGCTGCCGATGATCTCGGAAATCGTGCGGAGCAAAGCCAATATCGATAACGGGGCGAGAACGCGGTTCGCCAACATGTACCATGGGTCTTTTCTGCTCATCTTTGTCGCGCTTCTACCGGCATTGATCAATCAGATCCCGCTTGCTGCATTGGGTGCGATGCTGGTCCGAGTCGGTTTTCGTTTAGCATCACCGCAAGAATTCCTCCATATGTACAAAGTCGGGCGCGAACAGCTCGTCATCTTTGTCTCAACGATTATCGGTGTTCTGGCAACGGATCTGCTCATCGGGATTGCCATTGGCATAGCTGTCAAAGCAGCCTTCCACATTTTCAATGGCGCGCCCCTGATTTCACTCTTTCGACTCCGCGCAAACGTCGAGCAAGAAGACCGAGCGACGGTTGTCGTGAAAGACTCCGCAGTATTCAGCACGTGGATCGGATTGAAGAAGAGATTGGAAAAAGTACGAGGGGATGGCCCCGTCGTTCTCGATTTGTCGGAGACCTATTTTGTTGACCACACCGTGATGGAACGACTCAAGGAAATGGAAAACGAGTTCAAAGAGAGTGGCTCTGAATTAGTCGTAACAGGGTTAGACGAGCATCGAAAGCTATCGGAATATCCAACGGCTGCCCGGAAAAAGAGCCGCAAGGAGTAGGCATGGGGCTGTCCATTATCGCCTTTCTTGCGTTTTTCGTCCACGTCCGTGAACAGGCCTGAGTGTGAGGATGGTCGTGATACAAAGTGCTAATACGGAACGAATGGCATCTGAAGCAGATTCGAGTGGCTCTCCGGTGCTTTCCTCGGAAGCACGTGCACGGGTGCGCGATGAAGTCGTCGAGGCATGCAACATCGTTGCGCAGTCCTGGCCGATGAAGATATTTGCTTATCGCAATCCCCTTCGTGGCTTGGAACACCTAACATTTGACGAAGCAATACGCAAAGGAAAACATCTCTTAGGTGGAAATGGATATCTCCCCAATGACGACTATCGTCATCTGTATCGAGAAGGAGTCATTACGGATGATGCAGTCAGGCAAGCGATTCGACGTGCCAAGCCCGACATTGATTCCCAGGCAATCATGGTAGGCACTCGTCGAATCTCATCATTGGACGTATTGCGTCTGCATCTTCTTTTCGGATTCGATGCACTGGCCCCTGCCCTTTTGAGCTGGCAACTCAGTGGTGGAGGTTCGACCAGGGAGTTTCGGCATGATCTGCCCGATGAATCTAGGAACCCACGAGAGGGTGTTGAATCCTATCTGACGCAACTGTGGGAAAGCACGTTGTCCGCACTGAACCTTGCGGATACGTCTCACGAGTCCCAACAGGATGAGGAGCCAGAAGAAAGCGAGCAGCCAACAGTGGAGTTGCCTGCCGGTCGGGCGATCAGTGACTGGTTGGGATTGCTGGCGGGAGCCTCATTGGTTGATCAAATCAACGACCAGATGATCAAATGGACCGCGGCCTTTCTCGACGAGGGATTGGCGGGTTGGGAAATGCCGGGCAGACACAGCGGGTTCTATCCTGCTTGGCGCGAGCTTGCAGCAAGGGACTATTCCGGACGTTTTCTTGGCATAGAGCATTTCACCCGAAAGATACGCGATCTACCAGATTCACCCGAAGATGCGATCGCCCAATTCCTCGAACGGCTCGGAATCTCCGAACAGCGATGGCCGGACTATCAGGCACGGCAATTTGCTCAACTGCCCGGATGGGTAGGCTTCATTCGTTGGCGCGGCGAAAGACCACATTATCCCGCGCAGAAAGAGCACCCGATTGATCCGGTGCAATACCTGGCGGTTCGTCTCTTCTATGAGGTCGAGCTTGTCCAGTCATTCTGTCGTCGGGAGTGGCAAATCGACGGTACGTTGTCCGCTCTGACCTCCCATTGGGAGACCCACCAGGATGAATACCAGAAACGCGTTGGTCGGACTTGCCATGCGGTAGATCGCCGTACGCAAACCATCTGTAGGGATGCTTGGCGTCTCTTTCATCTCGCGCAGTTCTTGGAGCTTACTCCTAGCGATGTCGAGGCGCTTTCGCCATCCGACATCCAATCTTTGCTCGGGTGGTTGGATGCCTTGCCCACGGATGAACACGGCCCTGTATGGCTGGACGCGCTTGAGTCCAAGTATCGCGAGCAACTGATCGGAGAGTTGTCCACCCAAGTTGGCAAGGCGCCGACGACAAGAGCCCGCCCGCGCGCTCAGCTCTCATTTTGCATTGATGCGCGGTCCGAGCCGTTCCGTCGGCATATTGAAGCGCAGGGGCCGTATGAGACACACGGTTACGCCGGGTTCTTTGGCATACCCATTAGGTATCAAGCATTCGATGACGATACGCGTCAACCTCTGTGCCCGGTGCCAATCTTTCCCGGGTTTGCAGTCAATGAGGTTCCCCGCTCTGCCGAGGATGGACCATTGCAGACCTATGCCACGGGGTCACGCTGGAACCAACTAGGAAGACACTTGTTTCATGATCTCAAGAGTAATCCGATCGGCTCCTTGATGCTGATTGATGCTCTGGGCCTATTCTTTAGCTTCCGTTTGGTTGGCAAAACGTTTTTCACGAAATCCTACGAATCCGTTAAGTCCTGGGCACGAAAATGGTTCGCTCCCAAGGTCGTGACCGAGATACCGATCGATGTCGTCGAGGATCATCATGACGACGCAACACCAGTCTTGCCTCACGGTTTCACTTTGGAGGAACAGGCGTTTTTTATAGAAAAGGGCTTGCGAGCAATGGGGTTAACCGAGAACTTTGCCCCGCTCGTGGTTCTCTGCGGCCACGGAAGCACCGCGGACAATAATCCTTATGCCGCCGCGTACAACTGCGGTGCCTGTGGCGGCGGTCACGGCGACCCCAATGCGCGGATATTCGCAGCCATGGGCAACAGACCAGAAGTCCGCAGCATACTCGACGAACATGGGATATCCGTACCGGATGACACTCTGTTTGTTGCGGGAAAACATGACATGGTGACCGATCGCGTCACACTCCTCGATCTAGAACAAGCTCCTGAGAGTCATGCCGAGGATATACAGCTATTGACTCGAGACCTGGAACGGGCGGGCGGATCTCAAGCTCTGGAGCGATGTCGCCGGCTACCGCAGGCTCCTAAGAATGTTTCACCCGAACAAGCTTTCGATCACGTGCGGTCGCGCAGCATGGACTGGGCGAATGTTCGTCCAGAATGGGGATTGTCCAGCAACTTCGCTTTCATCGTCGGCAAACGATGGCTCACCCGCGACCTGAATCTGGAGGGGCGCAGCTTTTTGCACTGTTATGACGCTGACGCCGATAGCGAGGGGAAGGTGTTGGAAGGGATCATGACAGCTCCATTGGTCGTCACTCAGTGGATTAGTATGGAGTATTATTTCTCCGCTGTAGATCCCTGGTTGTATGGGGCCGGCAGCAAAGTGACGCACAATGTCGTCTCAGGTGTTGGTGTGATGCACGGCGCCCACAGCGATCTTGCGGCGGGACTGCCTCTGCAGGGCTTGAACGATGGTAGCAAACACTACCACGAACCAGTGCGGCTGATCGCGATCCTCCAGGCGCCCACCGCTCGAATATCCGCCCTCATCCAGAAGCACACGGTTCTGCAGCAAATATTCCATAACCAATGGATCCATCTGATGGCGATTGACCCGGCGACCGGTGAGTTCCACCGATACAACCCGGATTCCACGTGGGTAAGATGTCCGTGACTTCGGTAGACCAAGGCCCCATTTATCAGGCACTGCGATGAAACTGAACAAGTACCAAACATTGATTGTCCAAACGGGCGGCTTCTTCCTGATTTGGCTTCTTCTCTCCACGAGCCTAGACCTGATGCATGTTGGATTGGGGCTCCTTGCGTCTCTTGCGGTGGCATCGCTCAACACCGACCGGGCCGTATCCCGTTTCATGATCGTGCAATTGCGATTTGTCAGGTATTTGTTTTGGCTGGCTGGCCGAATTCTTTACAGTGGCGTCCACCTTTCCGTTATGATCCTCCGTCCGTCTCTTCCCATTGACCCTAAGATGATTCATTATCGCACGCACGTGCATGACGAGGCTGCAATCGTACTCATGGGGAACTCCATTACGCTGACTCCCGGGACGATCACGGTGGAAGTGAATTCTCAGGAATTGGTAGTACATGCCATGGACGACAAGTCCGCCGATGACGTCACGAGTCTTCGGCTCGAAAAGCGGATTGCCGGCTTGCTCGGTCAGAAAGGTACGGAATGAAAATGTTCTTTTTGGTCGTGTTGATCACCATCACCGCCCTGATCGTCGTGTACTTGTACCGCGTTCTTCGAGGTCCGACCGTATTCGACCGCGTATTGGGACTGAACGGGATCTCCACGAAGGCCATTATTCTGCTGGTCGTCATCGGCACGTTCTACGATCGAGTGGACATGTTTGTAGACATCTCGACCGGCTATGCTCTTTTGAACTTGGTAGGGGCGTTGGCCATCGCCAAGTACTTAGAGGAAAGGGGGGAAGTCTTCTGATGCCTCTTCATGAAGTGTTGGAAATGGCACGAGTAGTGATTTCTCCGGTCGCAATCGGTTTGATATTGATCGGGTTGTTTTTTCTGTTCGCGGCGGCGGTTGGCGTTTTGCGATTGCCCGACGTGTTCACGCGAGCCCACGCAGTCTCGCTGACGGATTCTCTGGGGGCATTGTTCGTCTTGACGGGCTTGGCTCTTTACCAAGGGTTCACTGCGAACTTCATCAAAATCCTCATTGTTTTGATCCTCCTGTATCTGCTCAATCCGGTCATCGCCCACGCGACCGTCCGTTCCGCGCTGCGATGTGGCCTCAAGCCTTGGAGTAGAGAAGACGCATGACATTTTCTTTTGAGATTCCACTATTGGTTCTACTTATCATGACCGCGGCCGGTGCGATCATGGTGAAAGACCTGATCAGCGCAGTCTTCATTCTGGGTACCTACAGCTTTGTTCTCGCACTTGTGTGGGCTTGGCTGGGAGCGGTAGACGTTGCCTTTGTTGAAGCCGTCGTTGGTGCTGGATTGGCGACAGTGTTTTTTCTGATGACCCTTTTTGGGACGGCTCCGAAGGACTCGCATATTCGGCGACCGGCTCTTCCACCAATCGTTTTTGTCGGGTTTCCGCTACTGGGGCTGCTGCTGTTGTATGCAGCCGAAGATCTTCCGAAATTCGGCGACCCAGAATCTCCGCCCAACGTCCATGTTTCGTCGGCGTACATAACAGACAGTTTTCAGGAGACGAATACGCCAAATATCGTGACGTCCGTCCTCATGGACTATCGAGCGTTCGATACGTTAATGGAAACCGCTGTAATCTTCACCGCGGGCATAGCCTGTGCCCTATTGCTGAGGAGAAACGGGGAATGATCCACCCACACGACAGCAGCATCGTTCGGACGATGAGCAGAATGCTGATTCCGCTGATACAGTTGTTTGCGCTGTACGTCCTGTTCTTTGGTCAGTACGGACCTGGCGGTGGCTTTGTCGGTGGGGTCATGCTGGGCGCGAGTCTAATCTTGGGAGTGATCGTTTTTGGCCCGGAGGCTTCTTCCTTTCGCCTGGCGAAGAAGGTCCTGCACGGTGACGGGATCGGCCTGCTCATCTTTGCCGGCATTGGGGGAGCATGTTTGATTGGGGGTGGCCAATTCTTGAACTACTCTGCTCTGGAGATTCCGTGGATCGAAGCCAGCGCGGACCGGCGTTACCTTGGCATTCTACTGACGCAAATAGGGGTCGCAGTAGATATCGCAGTGACGGCAATCTCGATTGTCCTGAGTTTATCGTTAGTCGACAACAACGGGGAATCTCATGATTCAACACCTTGAAGCGGCGCTTCATCGACCAAATTTCGTTGCCTTTGTCGTTCTGTTTCTGTGGGGATTCTTCATCATGGTCGCTCACCCCAACCTGGTGAAGAAGCTCATCGGTATGTACTTGGTTCAGACAAGCGTCATTTTCTTGCTCGTCACAACGAGTGCCAAGATGGATGCAACCGTACCAGTCTTGCGTGAGGTCGACGCGGTGCAATCTGCAACCGCCCAAATCGATCCGGTGAATTACGCTAACCCATTACCGCACGTGCTAACACTGACTGCGATTGTGGTCCAAATAGCCACGCTCGGCGTCTCCCTTGCCCTAGTCACCGCGATTTACCGCAAGTATGGCAGCCTGGACGAAGATGAAGTCCTGAAGAGGATTAAATGAGCAACCACTTTCCTGTGATCATATTCTTGCTCCCCTTTCTAGCCGCCATCTGCATGCCGCTGATTGGCCTAAAGAATCGTCATTGGTGCCGGCCGTTAGCGTTGGTGGCCGTTTTGGCTATGTGTGTTGCGGCCATCGTCAATCTATGGTGCGTCCTGGAAAATGGAGAGACCCGCTACGCGTTTGGCGGCTGGCCAATTAGCACAGCTTCTCCCGATCTTCCGCTCGGAATTGAATGGGTCAATGACGGGTTGGCGAGCATCATGTTGACCGCGCTCAGTTGCCTGGCTTTCGTCTGTCTGATTTTCGGTGGCCTCATTCCGCCAGAATCAACCGGTACACGGGTGGTCCTCTATTACACACTGATCCTGATTTTGATTACCGGTCTGACGGGGATCGTGTTCGCAGGGGATATCTTCAATTTATTCGTGTTTCTGGAGCTTGCCGCATTATCCGCGTATGCCTTGGTCGGTGTAGCTGGCGGCAAGGCGCTCGTGGCAGCCTTTCGATATCTCATTCTGGGAACACTGGGAGCCTCCTTCTACCTTTTGGGAGTCGTTTTTTTCTATGCAGCAACAGGCGCCTTGAATATGGCGGATTTGGCTCAGCAACTGAGTGACGATCCTGCGTTGATGAAATCGAAGGCAGTTATTGCCGGAACGACGTTTGTTTTCATCGGCCTTGGTATCAAAATGGCACTCTTTCCACTGCATGGATGGCTGCCTGGCGCCTACACCCGCGCTCCAAGTGCGGTTTCGCCTTTGCTCGCGGCTCTCATGACGAAAGTCGCACTGTACGCCTGTGTCCGAATAATGTTTTGGGTACTGGGGGCTGGTGCCGAGATTGGACGCGTACACATGCTCACCTTGCTCGGTGTACTCGGCGCAGTTGCCGCTGTGGTTGGTGCGTTACTCGCATTAACGCAACAGGACGTCAAGCGTATGTTTGCGTATGGCGGTATTTCGCACGTTGGTCTCATACTGATCGGCGTCACCCAGGAGAATCAAACGGGTTTCGCCGGTGGCGTGTTCTACATGATTAACGATGCCATCATGCAGGCGGGGCTCTTTTTCATCGCCGGTGCCGCGATCTATCTGTACAAGGCGCGATCCGTCGAGGAGTGGTCCAGTCTGCGCGATGGATCGCGTTGGATGACGGGGGCACTGATCGTCCTTGCGATGTCAATGATCGGAATCCCGCCTACGGGAGGATTTTTTGGGAAATGGAACATCATCCTGGGTGCGATGGAGGCAAAGAATTTCTTGGCAGTTGGCGCCGTGATCATCGCCACCCTCCTGACGATGGCATACTTTCAAAGGCTATTCGTGAGCATCTTTCGAACTCGTGAAACCGAGTCAGATGTGCCGCGAATCGAAACGCCGGCAGCCCTGCGAGTTAGTATCGGATTGACGTCGGCCGCCATCATCGTCTTGGGACTGTGCAGTGATCCCATCGTCAGTTTTTTAAAGGACACGGCAGCGTCCGTGGGCCTCTGATTACGTAACACATAGGTAAGGAATTCAATGTCAGTAGCGTATATCTTGATCCCGCTCTTGCCGCTTTTGGCCAGCGCGACGATCGCGATAGCCGGACGTTGGTTAGGTGAATCGAGCCGGAAGGTGGGCATGCTCGCTATCGGCACAAGCTTTGGATTGTCGGTAGCAGCGTTCGTCCAGCTTGTCTTGCGGGCTGAGCCCATTTGCATACCCCTGT
>JACKQG010005134.1_pt1 | contig 14646 bp, 7 predicted proteins | sample 8237621 | NCBI WGS metagenome assembly JACKQG01 (sample SAMN15677084, study PRJNA649215) | marine metagenome | biome: marine; feature: Black Sea; material: saline water; isolation source: suspended particulate matter (SPM) from the Black Sea western gyre | collected 2013-06-09/2013-06-10 | depth... | reverse complement strand
GAGAAGTTGACGATGGTCCCAATACTGCTTCGGCTGAGGGGAAGATAGCCATTCTGGCCGGTATGAATATTACTGATGAGTTATTTTCAGCCCGTCAAGAGAGCGAGAAGTTAGCAAATCGATTCGAGGAGCGTGTACAAGCGCTCACCGAACTCATTGACGAGACACTTAGCACTTAGGTTTAGAATTCCGTATAGCGGTGTGTCCGCACCGATCTCCTGTTTACAGGCATAATATTTTCCGAAGGTCTTCATTCTAATAGAAAGGTGAAACCTATGGATATTTCCCAATTTCTACCGCTTATTGCTGTCATCCTGGGGTTTGGTATAGCTATACCCCTTGTTTCCTATTCATTTAAACAAAACGCAAAAAATGCCGGTATGCTGGCAGAGCAAATTCTTGCTACCGCTGAAAAAGACGCCATCTCAATCAAGAAGGAAAAAGAGTTGGAAGCCAGGGATGATGCCATGAAGATCATCCAACAAGCCGAAGAAGATGCCAAGGTCAAGCTGCAGGAAGTCCATGAGTCTCAAAAAAATATTTCGAACCGTGAGATAAAGCTGGACAATAAATCAGAATCTCTGGATAGAAAAGAAGTAGAGATTCGCAAAGTAGAGGCACAGGTTTCTCAGTCACTTAGTGAGATTGAGGCTGATAAGCAACGCTATGAGGATATGCTCAAGCAGGAGAATGAAAAGCTCGAGCAAATTGCCCGGATGACACAGGAAGAAGCCAAAAATAGCCTCATCGAAAATCTTAAAGAAATAGCCAATGCTGAGGGCGCGCAAGTTGCCAAACAGATTCGTGAAACAGCTGTGTCCAACGCTACTAAAGAAGCAAATAAAATTGTTATTTCTGCCATTCAGAGATCAGCTGCAGACCATACTGCAGAGTCAACCGTTTCGGTTGTGGAATTACCTTCTGATCAAATGAAGGGACGTGTCATTGGTCGAGAGGGAAGAAATATTCGTACCTTTGAACAGCTCACAGGTGTAGAGCTCATTGTTGATGATACCCCTGAGGCAGTGGTGCTTTCGGGTTTTGATCCAGTTCGGCGTGAAATAGCCCGTGTGGCCTTGACCAATCTGGTTCAGGATGGTCGCATTCACCCCGCACGTATTGAAGAAATGATCACCAAGGCAACTGCTGATGTGGATGAGGAGATGCGGGTTGCGGCTGAGGAAGCTCTGGCTGAATTGCATTTGCCAGCATTCCACGCTCAAATCATGAAGCTGATTGGTCGTCTTAAATACCGTACCAGCTATGGACAAAACATACTGAAACATAGTATTGAGGTGGGTTGGTTAACCGGTCTTATGGCATCAGAATTAGGCCTGGATGGTGTTCTTGCCAGACGTGCTGGATTCCTACATGATCTGGGTAAGGCCATCGATAGAAATACGGATGGAACCCATGCACTCATTGGTGGTGAATATGCTCGCAAGTTTGGTGAGCCTGATGCTGTCATCAATGCCATTGAATCTCACCATGAAGAAGTACCTATGACTGGACCAATCTCCGCATTGGTGCAATCCGCAGATGCCATTAGTGGCTCTCGTCGGGGAGCCCGTGGAGATACGCTGGAGAGCTACATCAAACGTCTGAGAAATCTCGAAGGTATTGCTACGGGATTCGAGGGTGTCTCCAAATCCTACGCTATTCAAGCTGGTCGCGAGGTCAGGGTTATGGTTGAAAGTGACAAGATTGATGACAATAGAGCACAATCATTGAGCATGGAAATCGCTGGACGTATAGAAGCTGAAATGACCTATCCTGGACAGATCAAGGTTGTAGTCATAAGAGAATCCAGGAGTACAGCACTTGCCAAATAATCCTCTCATTTTAAGTGGCAAGGAAGTTTCACTTGCCGTAAAGTCCGATCTTAACGTTCGGATTGAAAAATTGAAGGAAAAGGGGGTCATTCCAGGTCTTACTGCTGTATTGGTTGGTGAAGATCCTGCATCCCAGGTTTATGTGCGATCCAAGGAGCGTCAGAGTGCCAAGCTGGGATTCAATTCTCAGGTACTCAGACTGGATGCCAGTACCTCTCAGGACGAGCTATTAAAAGTTGTTCAGGATCTTAATCAAGATGAAAAGGTTCACGGTATTCTGGTTCAATTGCCCCTTCCGAAGCATATTGATTCTCAATTGATCATTGAAACTATTAATCCTGAAAAGGATGTAGATGGATTTCATCCAGTCAGTGTGGGTAAGTTGGTGTTGGATTTGGATGGTTTTGTCTCATGCACACCGGCTGGTATTCTTGAGATCATGAAATATTATAAGATTGAGACTTCTGGCAAACATGTCGTGGTTGTGGGTCGTTCAAATATTGTGGGCAAGCCCATGGCCAATCTCATGATTCAGAAGAAGGATCTGGGAAATGCGACTGTGACCCTGGTTCATACCCGGACACCTGATATGGGTGTGCATACCCGTCAAGCTGATATTCTCATTGCAGCTGCGGGTGTTCCTGAATTTATCACTGAGGACATGGTCAAAGATGGCGCAGTTATCATTGATGTTGGAATCAATCGTGTTGATGATGCCAGTAGAGAGAAGGGATATCGTCTGGTTGGTGATGTTGATTTTACCGCTGTTTCAGAAAAATGTGCTGCCATAACCCCTGTTCCTGGTGGTGTAGGTCCCATGACTATCGCCATGTTGCTCTCTAATACGGTTAAATCGGCTGAGAACAGCCTGAAATAGTTTTTGCAGGGTCTAGGGTCACTTATACCTTGGCGTGCTTTTAAAAGTCTGGACATTGAGCTGTCATCCTGAGGCTCTCGAAGGACGAAATGTCCCTTGAAAATCAACATGTCAAATCTTTGACATACATATGCGTCCGGCTTCGCTATACAGCTTCGCCGTGACAGGCCCGTAGCTTCCGCCTACGTCTTGCAGACTACGGCGGGACAGGCAGCTTCGCCACGGGATTTGAAAAGTTGGCTGAAGTATTCTTGACTTAGGTCGAGATCACACTATGCGCCCGTAGCTCAGCTGGATAGAGCGTCGGTTTCCGGTACCGAAGGTCGCAGGTTCGACTCCTGCCGGGCGTACCAATCTTCGCCCCCTATGGGGGCTACGATTGGCAAGCCAATCTTTTTACGAGGATTATTTACACATCCTAGTGAATTGTAGATGTGGGATTAGCATGCTCCAAACAATAAGCTTAAAAAACAATAATCGCTTACAATAGGACATGATATCATGCAGAAAATGCAGTGGTTTGTGTATGTCATCCACTCCGATGAAGGATTGAACTATGTGGGGATGACCAAAAATATTAAACGAAGAATCATGCAACATAATACAGGCACCAACAAGTGGACCCGTAGGGGGTCAGGGTGGAAATTAATTTATCATGAATCATTCGATTCTACGGATGAGGCGCGAGCTCGAGAAAAATATTTCAAGAATAATGCTGGTCGTGAATGGCTTAAACGTCGTGGTTATCTTTGGTCCTGCCTTTATCTATCGTAGCTGAACTCCGCCAGAAGAGGCGGGCGAAGCGAAGATAGAGGGCGTACCAATCTTCGCCCCCTATGGGGGCTACGATTGGCAAGCCAATCTTTTTACGAGGGTTATTTACACATCGTAGTGAAACATAGATATGCGATTTGCAAGCTCCCCAAAGACAAGATATTTCCTTTTCATATGGGTTTGTTACTAATTGATAGTGCTATTTCGGCTTTTGTTCGAAAAATACCTTTACTAAGGTGCTAAAGACCACCGGGGATGTGCATTATTGTAGGCCTGTAGCGCAGTCCATTTACCCCTGGACGAGGTAGCTCTGCTCACGTTATCTAAATACACACCGTCAAATCCCATGTCCACAATCTTGTCGATGGAGGATCTGCCATCTGCAAATGGGGAATGATCATCACTGGGACTTTTATAGGGGCTGCCGCCTCTAACAATAATGTCCCTCCACTCAGGATGCCACCAAATCGGGGTGGATTCGTCAGCATATTGACCTGAGTAGGCTGGCCATAGCATCCAATTTGGGATGCCAACATCTCCAAATCTTTCGCGCGCCGGTATAAATGTGCCATTTTCAACAGCCCCGTGGAGAAAGGATCTTGGGCTAGGATTAACCATGACTGGATCGGCAAACCAGCGGTATAATTCTGTGGTGCCGATACTCAAATACGAGATAACCTGCCGCCTACCGCCCTGAGGTTTCCATTTAAGGATCTCAACCTCTTCCCTGGTAAGAGCACCCCCGCCGAAATGCGCATCAATATAAAAAGCATCCCACTCTGAGGCCGCGAGTTCCTCAATATATGCTTTCCTGCCTTCATCTTGAGTGTAGCCTTTGGCCACCCAAAAAAAGTCCCATTCAGTCCCGTGGTCTGCCATGGCTTGAGCAACCACCTCTGCAGGACCAGTGGGTTGAAATCGTCCGCCTGGGAAGGGAACTAAATAACCAGCATTGCTAGTTATATCGAGACGACTTGATGGATTATTTTCCCAGGCCGGCCAATTCGCGTATTTACCACTGCTGATCATGTACAGATGGTTTTTCGCATCCATCATACTATAAACATCGTTGCTGTTTAATATGGACGCTACACCGGCAGGTATGGGATCATGGATTATGTTGTAGCTGTTCGAGGAAGGCGAATATATCGGCATATAACCAGGATTACCTATCCCTGGTGACTGATACACTTCTGCACTTAATCTGGGGTGCCAGAGAATATTATTATCGGCAGCAATTTTCTGGTTATCAGCAACAACTTGTACGGTGCTTCCTTTGGTGTTCGCCGTACCCTTTATGCCAACCTTAGATAGGTTTGCCAACCTGGCTACAGTATTGGCACTGAAATTTTCAATCCCCCAACCATCGAGCAGGTTAAGGAAATCTTGATCATATGAATTATTCGTATTTCCATCTATATGGGCATATTCTAAAGTGTCTTGGGGAACAATCTGAAAGTTCGGATTCCGAGTTTTCGCCTTGATGGCAATCTCCATGATTAATGCCTGCATCTTACGGGCGCGGCCAACAGCGCTGACATCATCATAATCACCATAATACGCTTCAACTCTCGCATGTAGCTCTGCGATTGTATAGCCTCCCTTGGGTACCCAGACTGAATTTTGTTTTACTTCACCTACAGATGCCATTTGGCTGGAAAAACAGGACACCAGATTCGGAGGGACTCCAATAGCGGCTACTGCCAGCGTACCGGTCTTTAAAAATTCTCTTCTTTTCATAACTTATTCTCCAACTTCATATAATAAATCTACCTCTTTGCCTATGTGACTTTATGGGGAAACTGTGGTCGAGCCAATTAAGTTTGCACCAAGGGAAGCATTCCAAACATCATGATTGGCGAACTGTATAGAACGCTTGTTGGTACTGGTTTCATTTGGATCATTGACTTTCATGTAAATGTCATAGACACCTCGCGGTACTTCACCAAATACTTCCATATTAATTGAGAAGTTTAATTCGCGCCATGCAGAGGTATTATCTGCCCGGCTGTCCAAGTGAGGACGCCAGTCCCTCGCATCGAGGCTTGTGGGTGCAGTGTATGTAATAGAACCATCTTTGGCTTTCAGAATGACTGAAACGTTTTTTCTGTTTACGATATTTCCAAAACCGACGTTCTGAATCTTCCCCTCAAACCTAAGAGCACCTGTCTGCTTCACCCATTTACTTATCTTCGCTTCGCGCAACACTAAGCGGTAGCCCAGCCTATCTCGCATATATTCCATTCCGCTTCGACCGTCATAAACCGGGTCAAATATGGCAGTTCGGGTCACACCATCGTGTGGAGGCGTGAAGGGTGCAGTGACATTCTCTTCATTATAGACAAAATCACCCCAAAGTTTATAGGTGCCTCGGTTCCAACTCGTATTCAAATGGGTAGTTTGGGCATAAGCAGCTTCATAAACAACGTTTGGAAATCTGGGGTAGATATTATCGTCAGAACCGAGTCTCACCGATTCACCACCATAGAAGTTGTTTTGATTTCTCATCCAGGTTAAGGCAGCGTTACGATCAAAATCATCTTGATCCCCAGTGCCAATAAATGGATAACCCTCAGAAAGCGAACCATTGTCATTGTAAAAATCACTGCTGGATCCTGCCGAATAACTATCGTTGAACATACCGAAACGTTGCTGGTCTGTTCCTCGCGCCGGGGCTGGCATTAAATTAGAAAAGCTATAATCAGTTTCATGCTCAACATTATGCCATGCCATAACTCCACCTGCATGTACCAGGATTGAACGTGATTCTGGAACATAGCCCAGTAACGCTTTCAAGAGCCAGTGGTATCCTTCTCTGGTTCTGGCGTATGATGAAGAATGCATTTCACCCCATGGACCAAAGATTCCCGCCTTAACAACCATCATACACGCTTCGAATTCACTGAAGACATTCCCAAGCTGCCAGAGATGATATTGTACCCAGTTTTTATCCTCATGACCAGGAATTTCACACAGATCAGATTCGTTACGAACTCCGGTTTCATACCAAACCCGCCCTTCTGGTGCCCCCGGTTCGCAATCATGAATGCCCTGGTCAAAACTTCCTCTGTGAACGTAGGTGCGGCCTCTCCCGTCATAGCTAAACTTCACAATGGCAACGGCTTCACTCCCTTGTACGCTTTGAATTGCTGCCCTTACATAATCAAGTGCGGCGGGTGTTAAAGCTTGAGTTGTTCCATATTCTGGGGGAATTGCATCATCTGCACTCCAGGCTCCAATGGGCCTTCCATTGAGGGGGGCGTTAGACGAAAAATTTCTCAAGTCGAATTCCATATATACGATGCGTGATTCAACAGAAACCGAGGTACCTGTTATGGTAGCCGATAAATCAGGGAGATTTGGCACGGATTCGATTTCCACTGGAATCACGTAACTTTGTGGTCTGTAAAAACCTCTGTCTGGATTTGGAATATCAACAGGATTCTCAGTATAATCAAGAGCTTGTAACACGAGCGGAACTTTTTCATTATCAACAACATCACCTAATTCCATCCCGCTTTCCGGAGCTGTTGCCGAACAGGCGACATATACCAAGCTTGTCAACATAAGGACAACGATTAACAGGGTTTTATTCATTCCAAAAACTTTTTTCATACCTTAATCTCCAGCTTTTCACGAATTTAAGTACTATAGCACAACTGTCGTAGAGCCAATCAAATTTGCACCAAGGGAGGCATTCCAAATATCGTAATTAGCAAACTGTATACTACGCTTATTGGCACTGGTCTCTTTAGGATCATTTATCTTTAGGTAAATGTCATATTCACCGGATGGCAGTTCACCAAACTCATCAAGATTGATTGAGAAGTTCAATTCACGCCATGCATTGGTGTTGGTTGCCCTGGAGTCCGGCATTTCACCATTGGGACCTACCTCAGCTGGCTGCCAATTATAGGGATCAATGTTCGTAAGCGCTGCATTAGATACAAATTCATTAGATTTGGATTTCAGAATTACCTTCACGGATTTTTTGTTAAAAAGATAACCCCAACCGACGTTTTGGATCTTTCCTTCGAACCTTAGGGTACCGTTCTTTTTGACCACTTCACTTGCCTTCGCTTCACGCAGCACCAATCGGTAGCCCATTCTGTCGCGGTAATAGGCCAAGGCGCTCTGGCCTTCATATACTGGATCATAGAGTACCTGTACTGTTTGACCATTCCACGGGTAGGTTATCTCAACATCAATGCTTTCTTGTGTATAGGGATAATCTGCCCTGGACTTAAATCTTCCAGGACCCTGCTGGATACACATATAAGTCCAGTTGGAAATGCTGTGCTCATAGAACATGGAAGGGATGCGATAAATAACTTCGTTGAGAGGGTTGTCTTTTCGTTTGCCAACGGGCACATAGCCTCCGTTGGTGCCGGATTCAGGCTCTACACCGATTTGTTCACCACCATAGACCGACATCTTTCCGAGGAAGTTCATAACCTTGGTACGATCCCAATCAATGAAATGGGCTCCACGCCACCGCGCATCAGTTAACGCTTCCGGGCTGACTGTCAGCCTGTTGGTTCCAGAATCGTTGTATCCAATATTTGATGAAACTCCAGGCCTCGTTAGTGAAGGATCCACTCCCTTGGGATTATATCCCGGCAGAATTGGATCATAGGCCAGCATTCTATACCCTTCGGTCAACGAGCCACCATCACCATAAGAATATTCGTCTACTGAAAAGCCATTTGAATCATCGAACATGCCAAATCGAGCCTCTAGCGTACCACGTACTGGGGTGGGGAAGCTATCCAGCGTGCCGAAGCTATAGGTAGTATTGTATGTGCGGTTATACCAATCCAGGAACCCGCCAATGTGTGTCATTATAGGTTTGCCATCGGGAACCGCCTCCAATAATGAATTTAAAATGATTTCGTAGTGTCCCGGAACTTCAGCTTCATAATTCGAGTGGGTTTCGCCCCATGGACCAAAGGTGCCTGAATCAAATGCCCATATGACATCTGAGTATTCATGGAAAATTGGCTTAAGCTGATGATAATGATACTCAACCCAGGTCATATCTGTAAACCCGGGTACATCACACATTCTAAATATTGGCGAAGATCCTCTCCATGTGCCTGCGCCTGGTTTTGCAATGTGAGCAGTTCGATTCTCATCCGTTACGGGTTTCTCGTAGTCTGCCTTATAATAGTATCTTTCCTTGGCGGAAGCGGGGCCGTCGTCTTCATAATTTAGATTGTCTTCAGTCCACACAAAATGGTTCCAGCCTTTTGGATCATAACAAACGCGTATATGCGCAACACTGTTGGTGTTGGTCCTGATGAATTCTAGTTGGTCTCTTAAGAAATCAAGCCCATAGGATGTTATGGGACCGTCTACTCCTACTCGAGTATGCTCAGCGGGAGTACCTGGTTTACTATCACACCAAGCATTTGAGGAAAATTCATTTAGGGTTAGGTAGAACTGAACAATGCGTGGTTCGACAGGGACATTGCAATACTCAGGACCGACTCCTTCTTGACCCAAATACATGGGTGGGGTCATTTCGTAGGCCATCTTAAAAGGTTGGCCTAAAATTGTATTGGCGCTTGCCGGAATAGTCATATGCCCCCAATAGTTTGAACCTCCAGGTTTATCAGGGACAAAGGCTCCCAGACCGGCAGCATCGTCATTGCCGCGTTCGAAGCCCCGATCAGGATTTGGTATATCAACAGGATTTTCTGTATAGTCAAGTGACTGCAGCACGAGCCTGGGCTCGTTTGTATCCCTGGCGTTTCCTGGAGCCAGGCCGGTACAAGCCACAAACGTGAAGCCGATCACCACAAAACTTATGATTGACCTCACTTTGCTTATTCTAGTTATTATTTTCACAACTTGTCCTCCAGGTTTTAGTAATAATTGGTCAAAATAAAATTTTCACTTGTAGTACTTTTACTCTAAAATATTCTTTGTTCTGGGACCTCAGTCTATGCTAAAGATCGTTCAGGCTCTGCAGTAAGTTTGCTATTCCCCATAGACGTGATCAGGATCCGAATCTTCTTCTTTGCGCTAAATCTCCAATTGATTGATAATGCTGCAATCTCATAAACCTCGCTGTGGAGAACTCCATATGTACCTCAAATGTATGCGTCAGCTTGGACTGGCACCTGAAGAAACAACGTTATTGGAAGATTCAGTTGCGGAAATAAGCAGCCGGGCGTGTTAAGGCAGGTCAAATCATTATTGTCAACTCTGCTGGACAGGACTATTCCTGGTCCTTTCTCCAAGTTATCTTCAGTTTTGAAGACTTAGAATTTTCAAAGAGCGAATAGCTTTATTTTATCAACAACATTTTGCGGCTTATGGAATAGTCAGCTACAGTCAAACTGTAAAGGTACAGCCCTGATTCAAGCTTATTGTTATCACTATCATAACCTTGCCAGTTGAGGGTATAAAACCCTGCATCCTGATGTTGGTTCACTAAAGTGACAACTTCTTCTCCCATTAAATTATAGATTCTCACCATCACAAATGACGAAACAGGCAGCTGATACTGAATGGTAGTTGATGGATTAAATGGGTTTGGGTAGTTTTGTAATAGCAAGAATTCCTGGGGAAGGATCATGAGAGGAGACGACTCTATGCTGGAAATAATCTCATTGGACAATCCAGGAGACCCGTGATCCCAGGAGGAAGCCCAGTTTTCAGCTAACGCATTATCACTATACGGATCACTAAGGATCAAGGTGGCACCGCGGCCATCAGGGCTTGAAGGCCATGGGCGAGTATCCAGGTAGGTCAGAGAATCAACAATATTTCCAGCAGCGTTCAATAGCTGTAACGATTCTCCACCATTATTGAGCCCGAATTCGAATGATTCCGCCAGGGTAGGGGCATCAGGAAAACGGAGCAGAAATTGACTTCTATCCTGGCATAACACGAGGAAGTCTTCGGCGGCAATGGAGGTACCCTCAGGTAGAACCAATTGATGGTCCGCATTAGTGTCTGAGAAAATCCATCCCGATAGATCAATTGGTTCATGGCTCCAATTGTACAACTCAATCCAGTCTCCAGGATCAAATTCTGGAGCAGAGTGATAGTTGATCTCATTAATTACAATGGGGCTGGCAACAGGTCCAGCTAATTCAAATATTGCATTCAAGGTCGTATCACCCTGAAAAAAAAGCTCCAACAGAGGCTCAGTTAGGGTACTATTGGCCAACTGCCAGCCAACAAAAGCATATCCGGGATTGGGGGCTGCTTCTACAGTAATGGGCACATCCATGAAATACGTCCCAGACCATTGAGGAGACCAGACATCAAGATTATTATTTATTCTAATCTTCCCTGCACCAGAGGGTCCGATGGTCAGATTCAGCTCAAGATGTTCACCAGCAATAAGTTCGCTGGTAATAACACTTAATGCTTCTGGGGGTCTCTCATTGGCAAAATTTCGCATTCTGTTCATCTCCCAGATCCAATCGTCGTGTGATAGATCCCAGCGATCCAGGTGGGGGATCATTTCCTCAGCAATCTCTTCTTGAAGATTGTCAATGGTCCTTACCACAAGATCGGATTGCCATATGCTATTCATGTGGTCGGCATATCTGTTTATAAAATCAGCCACAAACTGTTGGTTCTCAAGCAATGTTCTGAATACGAAGGTTGACCAGGGCGGATTTGGCCAACCATCACCAGATATGGTAGTAGCGAAATCTATCATGTTGGGAGAACCATAATTTTCAGGCCTACCAAGTCCAAAGCCATCGTCTAGATCGTACAATATCCAACGCCATTTGCCGTCGGAAAATCGTGGACGCCAGTATTTGAGATTCCATCCTGGCCAATCAACATTGGCAAAGAAAATTTCGGTCGTCATATAATTCAAATATTCATCGAGGTCGATTTGTTCTTTAACATGATCATAGGACTCAGTTAATGTCATGTCATGGGTGTCTAAATAGTCTAGATAATTATTAAAGTGATCCCGATCGCCGTGGATAGTACTCCAGTTATTTTCCAACATATCAAGATCGCTCTCAAGAACCCCGTGGTGGGCTTCGATATAGTGCTCATTGAGTTTTTCGCGGATATTTAAGATGCCCCAGTATTCACCATTCAGATAGATCACCGTTGGACGATAGGCCTGACCATCCACATCAACACTCCTTACCAGAGTTTGCATAAGAGCATCACGTACATGGGATACATCAAAATCGCCGCCGGAGTTTCGGAGAACAAATGCCTCATACGATTCAAAAGGTAGATCGGGAAATATTTCATAGTTGAATTCCCCTGGTCCGTAGATAGAACGGGCAAAAAGTGCAAAAGATTTTTGTGGGAAATGTCGACTCCAACCACCGAACATTTTCATACCTGCATCCTGCGAGAAACCTCGCATTCCACCTGGTTCGAAAAACTCTACATGGATGGGAATCTCCCGATTGCTCTCGTAATTGACATAGATTCCCGTTCCTCCATCCCACAAGTCTGCAGGTTCTGCTGCGATTGCCATGATGGGTAGATCTGTGTCCTTATCGATGATGTATGTACTCGTATAACTTTCTGTAGCTAAAACTCCTTGAGACTTGATGCGTGTCCGAACGACAGTGGTTTCATGAATTTCCAGTATACTTGAGAAAATCTGCGATGTTTGGTCAGGGACTGAACCATCCAGTGAATAGTAAATCGTATCCCCAGGGAAATAGGATTCAAGATTCAGGCTTATTTGTCCCCAGTAGAGCCCACCTGGTTGAGAAAATACAACTACTTGTGGCGTAGGCGTTTCAAATGCCGGCGTATTGTTTGGTGATAAAGGAGTTGTTTCCAAATAGAAGGCCCATGTCGCTGAATCGGTGATCTTCCGTCCGTAGGAAACATCCTGGGGGAGAGCTGGAATGGCGATCTCATCAACGACAAGACCCAAGGTGTCACTGAGGAAGAGAATTTCCCCGCTGCTACTGATGCTGAAGTTGGTATGAATATAATCACTTGATGTACCTGAAGCGAAAATCACCAGATAGCCCTCTGCGTCAATAGATGTAGCAGGAAAGATCCACCTGAGAGGGTTGTCGGGATCATCAGAAAGTCCGAATCCAGTCAAGTCCAGGGATTCCTCACCAGGATTATAAAGCTCTATCCAGTCAGGGGACTCCCCATATTCATCCAATAAGGATTGAGAGTTTGATGATACAACCTCATTGATCCTCACAGTTTGTGCCACAGAAAAGGATAATAGCAGTGCACAAACCAACAGGGATTGAGCAAATATGGGTATTCTAGTCAATGATCTGGAACTTTCTATTTATAATGGATGACCAGTGTACCTGATGAACCCACCTGGGGTAAATGAATGCTATATGTGGAGCCCTGCTTCTCTATTGGAATTGGGTGGTCATCGTACTGGGCCTTTTCTGGCGATTTACTACCGACAAACCTTAGAAAATGATCTGACCCTGCATTTTTCTCCAGACTCATTGAAACAGACTCCTCATCCTGATGGAAATCATTGATGGTCATATTGCAGTATTTCAATTGAAAATCTGATTGCTCGTATGTGTGAAGGGTGATCAGCCTGTCCGATCTGACGAATGCATTGACAATCCTGTCTCCCTTGCGATTCCACTCTTGATAATCAGCATTAAGGAGAATTCCTGGCTCATTGACAAAAAGGGAACACCGGGCTTTGCTTTTTGTCAGAGTATTAAATTCCAGTCCAGTACCAACCCGATCAATTGATGGCATTCTTTTGGAAATATAGGTCAAGTGTGGAACCTTTGATCTGGTGTTTCCAAGGGTCAGTTCAATCACATTTTTATCAGGTTTAAGATTTGGCAGAATCACCAATCGGTCCTTATAAGCGTAATGAGGAGTATTGTTGATTGTTACACTCTGAATATACTGATGTGTATTTTCAATATTGATCCCCATGCCACCTGTATATTCAGCTAACTCTTTGCCTATTGTATCTGATAGATCCAGAACAACAGTGACGGAATTCTCAGATTGAGACCATTCAAAGTTCCAGTTGGCCATGAGACGTAGTTTATTAACCATGTCCATAGGAGATGGACAGTAGATGTCACTGGTAGCGAATTTGGACCGAATCCCATCATACATGGCTACGTTACTATCGTTGATAATACGTGTCCCATTTTCCCGCATGCTCTGCGTCCTGGGAGGTTCAACATCCCTGTCAGCGGTTATTCCGTAATCATGCCACATCTGGTTAAAGACCACGCCGCGCCCTACTGTGTTAAACATATGATCGAAGATGGTTTCTTCGTAGGCAGTGATCTGGGCAGTTGAGTAGCTCCAAGTTCCATCGTAGAACCATTGGTAGTCTGGAGAAGGTGAATCACCTAAAACAGCCATATCTTTATACTGTCCAGTGAACCACGAGAGGTTCCCATAACCGAGTGGTACAAACTGTTCTCCTCCGCCGTGAGTCATAAAAAGTGAAAATCTTTGGGCGACCTCTCCATAATATTCCATTGGGATTGTATTTCCCGGATTTATCAGGAAATCAATAGGTCCCACATCACTGCCATACTTCATCAAACCGCCTTGAATGTCACGTTGGGCCCCACTGAACTCATTTTCCCATTCATGATTGCTTGTGACACCATGGGTTTTACTGTGGGTCCCGATTTCATTGCCAACCGCTTCCATCCTGTTTGCAAGTGGAGCCAGGTTTTCCCAGCCAGCTCTCGCCGCCCAATCAGCAACATAAGCATAGACAGTTTGGACACCTGATTCCAGGGCAGCCGAAACGAGATAGTCAGTCGCATCTTTCTGCACGGCTAACTTTTGGCTACCATCTGCATCAAGTCTGATGAGAGCAGTAAGGTTTGCATTTGATAACTGTGGTGTTGGGAAGGGGGTATCGATATGGCCATACAGTGCCCATTGGAGTGAACGCACAAAGATTTCATATAACTGGTTTGCGTAAAATCCCTGGGGCTGGACATTTCGGAAGAATGTTGAGACGCCCGCCCTGGAGCTGAAATCGCTGATCAATACCAGGCGGTTTTGCTTTCTTTCGAGGGTTGACAAGTAAGGATATTCCGTGAAATTATCACTTGATACCATCAACACTTCGGACTGGTCCTGAAATTCTTGAATGTGAAGCGCAGAACCAACATGCTGGGTGTAAGTCATTTGAACATTTGGCACAGTTTGGACAATAAAATAAGAGAGACTTCC
>JACKQG010001684.1_pt2 | contig 14647 bp, 9 predicted proteins | sample 8237621 | NCBI WGS metagenome assembly JACKQG01 (sample SAMN15677084, study PRJNA649215) | marine metagenome | biome: marine; feature: Black Sea; material: saline water; isolation source: suspended particulate matter (SPM) from the Black Sea western gyre | collected 2013-06-09/2013-06-10 | depth... | reverse complement strand
CACCTGGAAGGTGTTCGACACCAACGACCAGCCGGACCTGATCCCGGTGCCAAGTCCCTTGACGGGTAGTTTCTGCATGCGGGATGCGGCGGCTGCTAACCTGCTTGTGACCGTGGAAAACCAGGGTGCCGCTGGCGCCGGGCCTACACAGGTGTCGGTGGAGTTCCAGACGGCCACTGGTCCGGTCACCAACAGTGTGTCGGTGCCCGCTCTTGGCGCGGGTGTTTCGACTTCGGTGGCGGTGCCTTTCCCGGTGAGCCCGAACTGGTGCTACCAGCCTAACTGCCAGTTCAAGATCACGGTCGATTCGACGGGTACCGAGCTGGAGTCGGACGAGACCAACAACGTCGCCAGCGATTTCTGCCTGGGCTGAAATAGACTGGCCCCGGTCGGTAACTACCCTTGCCGGCCACGTGGCCTCTCCCCGGCCACGGACGCCCCGGGCTCTCACGAGGAGCCCGGGGTTTTTCTTTGCCTCGCCCGCGCGGAGAGGTGGCGTGAGCAATGCGCTCTGCTAAAACTGCCGCATGGAATTTTCGTTTGCGCAGGTTTTTGACACCCTTGCTTCAGCCATGCCCGACCGCGAGCTGCTGGTCTGGCGCGATCGCCGGCTGACTTACTCGCAGGTCCACGAGCGCTCTCGGCAACTGGCGGGTTTGTTGCATTCGCACGGACTCGGGTGTCACACGGAGCGCGCCGGGCTCAGCGGTCACGAATCAGGCCAGGACCACGTGGGCTTGTACCTATACAACGGCAACGAGTACCTCGAGGGCATGCTCGGCTGCTGGTACACGCGGGCGGCTTCGCTCAACGTTAACTACCGCTACGTCGAGGAAGAACTCCAGTACCTGTTCGAAAACAGCGGCGCGCGCGCGATCATATACAACTCCGTGTTCGCGCCGCAGGTGGCTGCCGTCCGCGCACGACTGCCCAAGGTCGAGCTGCTCATACAGGTCGCGGATGATTCGGGAAACGAGCTGCTGCCCGGCGCGGTCGACTATGAGCAGGCGCTGGCCTCGGCTCCGGCCTTGCCCGACTCGGTGCAGCCCTCGCCCGACGATCTTTACGTGCTCTACACGGGAGGCACCACCGGCATGCCCAAGGGCGTGTTGTGGCGCTCCGCTGATATTTTCGTGGCGGCCATGGGAGGGCGTGGCCTGGACGGCGTGGAGCTCGAGTCGGCCGACGCTTTGTTCGAGCAGGCAGCCAACTCGGCGCCGTTTTCTGCAGTGGTCGGGCCGCCGCTCATGCACGGGGCCGCCCAGTGGGCCGGTTTCATGATGATGTGCATGGGCTCAACGCTGGTCATTCCCAGGGTGGTCGAGAAACTCGATCCCGCCGATTTTCTCTCAACCCTTGTGCGCGAAAAATGCGTATCGTTTTCCATGGTCGGCGACGCGTTTGCGCGCCCGCTGATCGACGAGATCAAGCGCGGCGACTACGACCTCTCCGGGCTGATGATCATCGGCTCGGGCGGCGCGCCGCTTTCGACAGACAACAAGGAGGCGCTGCTCGAGCTGGTGCCGCACGCAACCATAATGGACTCTATCGGCTCTTCAGAGACCGGCATGCAGGGGAGCAACCCCAGCAACCGCGATAGTGGCGTGACGACGGGCGATTTTCTACCCGCGCCGGGTTCCTGCGTGGTGTCAGAAGACCTGTCACGCTTGCTCAAGCCGGGTGACGACGAGACCGGCTGGTTTGCCCAGACCGGGCGGGTGCCGCTGGGCTACCTCGACGACGCTGAAAAGACCGCGCGTACTTTTCCGGTCATCGACGGCGTGCGTTACTCGGTGCCGGGCGACCGCGCGCGCTGGCGCGAGGGTGGGGTCATCGACGTACTCGGGCGAGACTCGGTTACCATCAACTCGGGTGGCGAAAAAATCTTTGCCGAGGAGGTCGAAGCCGCGCTCAAGCACCACGCCGACGTTTACGACACCGTGGTGGCCGGCCGTCCGAGTGACCGTTGGGGGCAGGAGGTAGTGGCTGTCGTCCACCTGCGCGACGGCGCAACCGCGGGCGAAGCAGAACTCCTGGCGGAAGCCGCCCTGCACGTGGCGCGCTACAAGCTGCCCAAGGCCTTCGTGTTTCGCGAAGAGATCCAGCGCAGCCCCAGTGGCAAGGCCGACTATCGCTGGGCCCGCGAGCAGGTCGAATAGGGGCTTACTCGTCCTTGTCGTGTGGCGGAACACCGTCGAAATCAGGCGCCCGCTTTTCGAAGAAGGCCGTTATTGCCTCGATGTTTTCCGGGCTTCCTATGCGACCCATGAAAGCCTTGTCTTCGCGGCGGCGCGCGGAAACGACCTGCTCGTTGCGCGAGGCGATGAGTAGTCGCTTGGTGTGGCGCAGTGAGCCCAGCGGTTTGGCCGCCAGCCGGGCTGCCCGCTCGAGCGCCATCCCTGGCACCTGCTCGGGCTGGCATAGCTGGGTGGCCAGTTGCAGCTCGAGGGCGCGGTCGGCGTCAATGAAATCAGATTCGAATAGCAGGTCGACCGCCGCCCGCCAACCACATATCACCGGCAACAGGTAACTGCTGGCTGCTTCGGGCACCACGCCCAGGGTGATGAAGGGCGCACGCAGACGCGCATCGCGAGACATGTAAACGTAGTCGCAGTACAGCAGCATGGTCAGCCCGATGCCCACGCCCACGCCGTTGACGGCCGCGATCAACGGTTTATCGAACTCCGCCAGCTCGTCCATGAACAGCGAGAAACCGTTCTCGGCCGAGGTGTCCGAGGTGTCGATGGCGCCCATTTCGCCCAGGTCCTGGCCGGCGGTAAAGGCACCGCCAGCGCCGGTGATCACGACCACTCGTACCGCGCCGTCGGACATCGCCCGCTGCAAGGACAAGCGGGCTTCGCGCCACTGCTCGGCGTTAAATGCATTTTTTGCCTCGGGGCGGTTGAGCGTGAGCAGCAGTACGCCGTCTTCGAGTTTCTCCATCACGGTCGGCATGTATGGTTCTTCCTCGCCTACAGTGGCAGGTTGCCGGTGGCTGCCTTGAGGTCGCCGTCGCGCTTCCAGCTTTCCAGCGTGCGAAGCGCGATGCGCCAACGGTGTACCTCGTCAGCGCCGTCGGCAAACCGAGCCCAGCGCGCCTGCTGTGACATCTTGGCCAGCGGCGTGTCCGTCGAGTAGCCCAGCGCGCCGTGTACCTGTATGGCCCGGTCGATGATCTGGCCCAGTATCGTGGCCACGAAGTACTTGGTCATCGAAGACTCGCTCTTGAAATCGTCGCCACGGTCAATGAGGTAGGCGGTGTGCAGGATCATCAGCTTGGCCTGGTAGAGTTCGATGGTGGAGTCAGAAATCATCCACTGTATGCCCTGCTTTTCGGACAGGTAGCTGCCGTGGGCGTAGCGGCTTGCCGCGCGTTCCACCATCATCTCGAGCGCTTGTTCGGCCTGTCCCAGCCAGCGCATGCAGTGCGCCAGTCGTGCCGGCCCCAGGCGGTACTGTCCCAGCCGGTGCCCGTCGCCGCGGCCACCGAGCATGGCTTCGCGGGGAAGGCGCAGGTTGTCCAAGCGTATTTCGCAGTGGTTGTGGCCGCCCGACATGGTCTCGATGTCGCGCACTTCTTCCCAGCCGTCGGTCGGCAGGTCAACGAGAAAGGCCGAGTTTGCCGCCCGCGGGTCGTCGGGCTCGTCCTCGGTACGGGCAATGAGAATTGCGAAGGCGGCCCGGTTGGCTCCCGAGATGAACCACTTGTGTCCGTTGATGACCCACTGGTCGCCCTCCAGTTGGGCGCGGGTCTGGATGAGGGAGGGGTCGCTGCCGGCAACCTCGGGCTCGGTCATCGCAAAACAGGAGCGGACGCGACCGTCGCACAGCGGGCGCAGGTATTTTTCTTTCTGCTCGTCGGTGGCCCAGTGCAGCAGGGTGTGCATGTTGCCCTCGTCGGGAGCCTGGGCGTTCAAGGCAAAGGGTCCGAAGCGCGCGCGCGCGGCCTCGGCCGACACCGCCGCCATGGCAACGTGCCCCAGGCCCATGCCGCCGTATTCCTCGGGCATGTGCGGCAGCCAGAGGCTGCGCTCGCGGGCCTCGCGGCGCATTTTCTTGACGCCTCCTATGAGCACATCACGGGCCTCGCCCGATTCCTCTATCTCGCGCTCGGCGGGAAGGACGACGTCTTCGATGTACTCGCGCACGCGCTCGCGGAGTTTTTCAATCTCGGGTGGGAAGCTGAAATCAATCGCCATAGCCTCGCAACCTGTCTGCCCGCCTCGGCTCGGTCAAGGGAAGGGCTCCTGGACTCCCGTTTTTGGCGTTGGGAAATAGAACGTGTTCTAGTCGGGCGATGGACTTCAATGACAGCCCGCTGGAGGCGGCGTTTCGAGCCGATGCGAGCGCTTTCCTGGCTGAAAACGCTGCCGCCCAGGAGGGCGCCAACACCGGCCCCGACGCCGATCACGAGGCAGTGGTGGCCGCGTCGAGGCGCTGGCAGCGCCTGCTGGCCGACGCTGGCTGGGGCGCGATCATGTGGCCCCAGCAGTACGGTGGCCGCGGCCTGGGTCCCATTGAGCAGGTTGTGTGGAACGAGGAGCTCGCGCGCGTTGGCATCACCGAAACATCGCTGATGGGCGGCATCGCGATGGCCGGGCCCACCATCATCGCTTACGGCAACGACGAGCAGAAAAGCCGTTTTCTCGAACCGACACTCAGGGGCGAGCTCATGTGGTGCCAGCTTTTCAGCGAGCCCTGCGCGGGCAGTGACCTGGCCGGCCTGCGCACCCGTGCCGAGCGCGACGGGGACCAGTGGGTCATCAACGGTCAGAAAGTATGGTCGACTTTTGCCGACCACGCCGACTGGGGATTTATCATTGCGCGTACCGACCCCTCGCTGCCCAAGCGCAAGGGCCTGAGCTATTTTCTCGTCGACATGAAAACGCCCGGCATCGAGGTACGCCCCTTGCGCGACATGAGCGGAGGCGCTCACTTCAACGAAGTTTTTCTCGACGACGTGCGGGTACCCGATGCCAACCGCCTGGGCGAACAGGGGCAGGGCTGGCCGATAGCCCGTACCACGCTGTTGCACGAGCGCATGTCAATTGGCTCGGCCTCGCGCATGTTCAGCTTTGACGAGGTGCTGGCCCATTTGTGCGAGAACATCCCCGCGCCCGACCAGTTGTTGCGCGATCGCCTCGCGGGGCTCTACGCGTGGTCGCGCAGTCTCGAGCTGCTCAACGCGCGCGTCAACACCAAGCTCGGCCGTGGCGAAGATCCCACGGCCGAGGCGTCGGTCATGAAACTGGCGATCGCCGAAATTTTTGAACAAGCGGCCGACGTCATGATGCGAGCCGAGGGCAGGGCGGCGCTCACTGGCGAGGGCGAAGCCCAGCACCGCTTTTATTTCGCCCCTGGCCTGCGCATTGGCGGTGGCACCGACGAAGTGCAGCGCAACATAATCGCCGAGCAGGTGCTCGGCCTACCGCGCGAAGAGGACCCGTGGGCCGACACCCCCTTCGAGGATCTACCGGCCGGATCATGAGCGCCTGGAATGCAGCAGGATGAACTTCGGTTTCAGCGAAGAGCAGGAGCAGTTCCGCGAAATCGTACGACGCTTTGCCGAGCAGCGTTGGTCGCTCGAAGGCGTGAGCACGCTGGCGGGTGCAGACGACGGCGAAGTCTACGACAGCAAGGCCTGGCAACAGGCGAGCGCCGAGCTGGGCCTTGCGGGTCTGCTGGTGCCCGAGCGACTGGGCGGTGCGGGTTTCGGCTATCTCGAAATGGGCATCGCGCTCGAAGAACTCGGCCGGCAACTGGCGGGCGGTCCGCTGTGGACCTCGGCCTGCCTGGCAACGGGCTTGCTGCTGGAGCTGGCCGACGAAGACGCCCAGTCCGAACTGTTGCCCGCCCTGGCAGCGGGTGAACAGCTGGCCACGGTCGACGTGGCCGCTTACCTGGCGGTGGCCTCTGGTGAGCTGCCCGCGTTGGAGGCCCAGCCGAGCGATGACGGTGGCTGGCAGATCGACGGAAGCTGCGCGCACGTTCCCTTTGCGGCCCAGTCCGACCTGCTGTTGCTGTGGGCCGATCATGAAGGCGACGCCGTTTTGTTTGCAGTTGAGTCGGACGCCCGCGGCTTGACGATAAAGCAGACCAGCAGCCTTGATCTTACCCGCTCGGTGGGTGACCTGGCCTTGTCGGCTGTTCCCGCGCGGCGCCTGGCGGTGGCTGCCGGCAAGGAAGCAACCGCGCGGGCGCTCAACCGCGCGCGCGCGGCGATGACCGCCGAACAAGTGGGCGCGGCGGCCGCCTGCCAGGAGCAGGCCATCGCCTGGGCGAAAGAACGCATGCAGTTTTCGCGCAGCATTGGGAGCTTCCAGGCCGTCAAGCATCGACTGGCCGATGGTCGTCTTTACCTGGAGCTGGCGCGCTCGGCGGCCTACTGGGCATGGTGGGCTGCCGACCAGGGTACCGATGAAAATGCCGCCGAGCTTGTCGAGGCCGCGCCCCTGGCCAGGTCGATGTGCTGCGATGCTTTTGCGCGAACGGCTGCTGATCTCATCCACCTGCACGGTGGGATGGGCTTTACCTGGGAGCATTCCGCTCACCACTACTACCGCCGTGCCCGCGCCCAGTCGGTGTTGCTCGGCGACGCTCAACACGAACGGCAGCGCCTGGCCGACAGCCTGCTGGCCGGCTGAGGCCTTCGGTCAGACTTTCTTGCCTTGGCCGTCGACCTACCCCCCCCAACAGGGGAGCACCTTGCCTGGCTTGCCTTCGTTTCTGCCCCGAGAAAATGCCAGCTGGACAACTCGCTGTTGACGAATGGCGCTCCTGTACGGTACAAGCAGGAGTAGGGTCGTTTTTCGGCTGCCAGTCGCCCGGCAACAGAACGTCTCCAACGAGGAAAACTTATGCGCCGGAACCAACTGGTAAGCTGCGTGGTCGCGCTGCTCTGCGTGGTCTTCTCGGTCCCTGTAGGGGTCGACCAGGCAGGGGCCCAGTGTACTGCCATCGACGGTGGTAAGCTCAAGATAAAGCCGGCAGCTGGTAATTCGCGCAGCAAACTGAACTGGAAGGCTAAGGACAAGTCGGTTGATTTTCTCATAGCCGACCCGGCCTCGGGTACGACCGCGATCGAGATGGCTGCCGCCGGCACTGTACTGGCCACGCTTGATTACGGCTTGGCCTCGGCGTCGGCCTGGCGCAGCGGCGGTACGCCCGTGCGCGTGTGGAAGTACAAGGCCAGGGACGATCCCTCGCCCATAGATGGTATCGAGAAGATCATAAGCAAGCGTGATCTCTTCAAGCTCAAGGGCAAGCAAGGCCTGATCGACCTGCTCGTGGCACCGCTGGCACTGCCCATAACCCTGCAGATCACCGACAGCACGGGCGCTTGTTACCTGGCTCGCTTCAGCCAGTGCAGCGACAACAACAGCAAGTCGGTCAAGTGCCGCGCCGATAGGAGTTTTCTTCCGGACGTTCCCAACCTCGTGTTTCAGTCGGGCTTTGAAGACGACACCAACCATGTTTATTCCACGGGTACCCTGGCGCCCTGCACCGATGATCTGTGGGGCATGGACTCTTCGGTCCCGCCTCCCAACCACTGGGAGAACGACCTCGAGGGGGGCCTGGCCGGACCCTTCGGCCAGTTTCACTTCTGCTTCGGTGGGGGCGACCGCAGCCAGCGCTCGCTCAATCTCGTGCCCGATCCCGACAACCCATCCAACCAGGTGCTTTACGGGCGCATTGGTGAACCCAACGAGGTCGTCAGCGACGACGCCATCGCCTGCAACAACGACGCTCTCGGCGCGAGAAAATCGCGTATACAAGCCGTGGTGCAGGACAACCCCGGCCTGGGCAGGCTGGACTACCGGCTACGCGTTCGCCTGGGCAAGCCCGCCCTCGACGCCATCGTGAACCAGCCCGAGCCAGTAACCTGGTTCACGCTGGGCGAGTTCTGGAACAACCAGCCGGCCGAAGACGACAGCTTTCGCATAACCCTGGGCATGGATAAGGCCCCGGGCACTGGCGAGCGGTTTTTCTTCTCGCTAAAGGCCGAGAAGCAGGACGCGGGCGCGGGTAACTGGATCGGCGTATGGCCTTCCGTGGGCGACGGCGTATCCGACGTGGAGGTTCCCCACGGCAAGTGGTTCACTCTTGAGGTCACCATGAAAGAGGGCGATGCTGGCAGTGGGCGTGCTCATGTGCGCATGACCGACGACATCGGGCAGGCCCATACCATAGCCGACGTGACCAATTGGACTTACAGCCCCGACGCTCCGGTCGGCAGCCAGGACGGCTTTAAGGATTTCCATCCGCTCAAGCTCTACACCTCGGGCCAGCTGGTCTGCGCGCTCAAGGCGGCCGGTCTGCCCCTGGAAATCTGGTGGGATGATTTGGCCATCGGATCGCCGAACTGATCTGTTATGACTGGCCGACACCTGCTCACCTCCCCGGTCGCTTCGACGGCGACCTCGCGGATGGTGGTAATAATGGCGGCCGTTCTGTCGGCTGCGTCGCTCGTGGTCGCGCTGCTGGCGGTGCCCGCGCAGGCAGGACCGGCCGATCGCTACCAGCTGTCGCTCGACGGTAGTTGGAACTTCCTGCCCCACGATGGCGCCCAGGCAGGCGTGCCCGGCACCATGCCGGTGCCCGCTTTCTGGGACACGACGGCCACCTGGCCCGACGTGACCCACGCCACTTACTCTACTACCTTCGATGTGCCCGCCGAGTGGGCGGCCCACCGGGTGATACTGCGTTTTGCCGCGGTGAGTTTTCGCGCGATCGTGAGCGTGAACGGCAACGTGTTTGCCACCCATGACGGTGACGGAACGCCTTTTGAGTTCGATGTCACCGACACGGTGGTCGCCCTGGGCAACACACTCAGCGTTGAGGTTTTCGACCAGGAGGTCGTCAATGTAGGAGGGTTTTATACCTACCCACCCGGCTTGCCCTTCAGGCCGGGTTCGATCCCGGCTTACCTGGGCATAGCCCAGTCGGTGTCCTTGCTGGCGCTGCCCCTGGTGCACGTAGACGACGTGCACGTGGTGACCGGCGTGGCTGCGCAGACCTTGGAGCTGCGCGTGACGGTGCGCAACGACGACACGGTGGCCCACCTGGCCTCGGTGGAGAACGACGTACTCGATGGAGGCAGCCTGGTGAAGACATTTGTCGCTTCGGCGGCGGTCAGCATAGCAGCCGGGCAGCAACACACGTTTGTTCTCAGCGAGGCGTGGACAACAGCGCTGGCCTGGTGGCCCGACCGTCCGCAGCTCTACTCGCTCGACACGCGGGTCGTGGAGTCGACGACGGCGCTGGACACGAAGAGCGACACTTTTTTCGGCTGGCGTGAGCTGGCCATCGTGGGCGCCGAGTACCGTCTCAACGGCAGCAGGCTCAACCTGCGCGGCGATGCCCATGTGTACCCGCAGTCGCTGTTCGACACCCGCGCCCAGGTCGAAGCCGAGGTGCAGGAGTGGAAGGACATAGGGGTCAACATCGTCCGCTATCATACCCAGCCACCACCGCCCTTGTTTCTCGACGTCTGCGACGAGATGGGCCTGATGGTGGTGGCCGAGTCGTCGGTGTACTGCAGTGACGAGAACCTCGCGCTGTTCGACCCCGTGTTCTGGGCCAACGCGCGTGCCCATATATCGGAGTGGGTTCCTCGTGATCGCAATCATCCATCCATAGTGGAGTGGGCGGTAGCCAACGAGTGCCTGTACAAGAACCTGCCCGCGGGTATGACCACCGCCGACCTGGTATCGCTTGAGACTGAACTTCGCCTGCACGAACAGACCCTGCCGGTGATTTGCGACGGCGGCGGCGCCATCGGCGGTTCGGCGGCCACCAGCAATAAGCACTATCCCTCGAGCGTCGCGCACCTGCAGGATCTCGGCGCGTCGCACGCGTGGACGAACTGGTACAGCCTCGACCCCTACTGGATGGATGGTGTGATTTTTGACCGGCCGACGGGCGTGGGCGAGTGGATGTTCAACAAGGCACCGTCGAGCAGCACGGGTAGCGTGTTTTATCCCCGGTCCTGGGGGCGCATAAAGGCGATGATGATACGCGGCTACCGCTACAACGATCTCGCCGACATTCGCCCGTTCACGATCGGACAGGAAGGGCTGAATGCTTCGTGGCGCTACACCTGGCCCATGTTCAAGGCGTCGTTCGCCGCCAACGCGGTCTACGACCACGACTACGACGACCTCTACACCGGCCTCTACGCCCCCTCGGCCCTGCTGCCCGCGTTAAACGAGGGCACGGTGTCTACGCGCACGCTGACGGTTTACAACGAGGACCTTTCCGACGTTCTCGACGACCAGGTCACGGTGGAGTGGCGCACGCACATCCTGGGCGAGACGATAGATTCCGGTTCGTTCACGGCCACCGTGTCGCCGGGCGCGCATTTGCAACAGGCCATCGCCATGCCGGTGCCCGAGGTCAACCAGACCACCGTCTTTGGCCTGTCGTTGAACGCGCGCAAGGCCGGAGTGCTGGTTTTCGAAGACAAGCGCTACTTCAGGGCTGTCGATGTCGGTGGCTCTACGGTTTCTGTTCCCACGGTGTTGGTGGATAACTTCGACGCGGGCAGCCCCGATGACGCGTGGACGATGTTTCGCCCCGACTGGCAGCGCACCGGCGTGCTCAGTGCCACGGGCACCACCAACGAGGCATCGGTCGCGGTGTTGGACAACTACAAGTTTGGCGACCTTACCTTCGAATGCGACCTCCGCCTGGTCAACGCCACCGGCTACGCGGGTGTGGGCATCAGGCGCTCGCTGCCCGAGGACTACCGCTCGCAGGGCGGCTACAGCGTGTACCTGAAATCGTCGGGACACGTATCACTCTATGATTCAGACGCCGGCGCGGTGATCGCCCAGGCCCAGACCGGCGTCGATGTCACTGTCATGCACCGGCTTCGCGTTGAGGCGGTGGGCTCGAACATCAAGGTCTACGTGGACGGCGTGCTGTTCCTGGACCACACTGACACGGTCAACCCGATAACGACGCCGGGCTACCTGGGCTTTATAAAGAGTGCGACCAGCGTGGCCGAGTACGATACCGTGCTCTTGTCGGCTGGTAGTCTGTCCGTGTGCGGCAACGGCGTGTTGGATGCCGGCGAGGATTGCGACGACGGCAACACCGTGGACGGCGACTGCTGCTCGTCGCTATGCTTTTTCGAGGTCGCGGGTAGCCTTTGCAGCGACGACGGCAACGTGTGCACCGATAATCTCTGCGATGGCGCTGGTGCCTGCGCGGCTGTCGATAATTCTGCGCCCTGCGACGACGGGTTGTTCTGCAACGGGCCCGATGCCTGTTTTGGCGGCACGTGTAACACGCACGCGGGTGACCCCTGCGCGGGGGGGACCGAGTGCGCTGATAGTTGCGACGAGGCAGCGGGCGACTGCAACACGGCCGCCGACACGCCCTGCAGCGACGACGGCAACGTGTGCACCGATAATCTCTGCGATGGCGCTGGTGCCTGCGCGGCTGTCGATAATTCTGCGCCCTGCGACGACGGGTTGTTCTGCAACGGGCCCGATGCCTGTTTTGGCGGCACGTGTAACACGCACGCGGGTGACCCCTGCGCGGGGGGGACCGAGTGCGCTGATAGTTGCGACGAGGCAGCGGGCGACTGCAACACGGCCGCCGACACGCCCTGCAGCGACGACGGCAACGTGTGCACCGATAATCTCTGCGATGGCGCTGGTGCCTGCGCGGCTGTCGATAATTCTGCGCCCTGCGACGACGGCGACGTCTGTACACTGGGGGACAGCTGTGCTGGTGGTGTGTGTGTGCCCGGAGGGCAGGGCAGCTGCCCTGCCTGCTCGATCTGCGACCCGGGGGTGGGCTGTGTAGCAGCTCCCTGGCAGGACTGCCTGCAGCCGACCGCAGCCAGGAAGTCAAAAATCGACCTGCGCGATGACGGCAACGATGCCAAGGATCGCTTGAAATGGAAGTGGACGCGCGGACAGGCCACCGCCCTGGCCTGGTTCGGTGACCCCGTTGTCGGCGACGGGTTCTCGTTGTGCATTTACGAGGGGGGTGCGGGCAGCGAAGAAGTTCTGCTGGGTGCCGATCTCACGGGAGGCGGCCTGTGCAGCGGCAAGCCCTGCTGGAAAGCGCTGGGCACGAAGGGTTTCAAGTACCGCGACAAGCTGGGCTCGGCCGACGGAATCGAAAAAGTAACACTCAAGGCCGGAGCGGAGGGCAAACCAAAAATTTCGCTGAAGGGACGCGGAGCGAATCTCGCAGCTGCGCCGCTGCCGGCCGTGTTGCCGGTGGCCATTCAACTGCAGGCCGATACCGGCTGGTGCTGGCAGGCTGACTACGACCAGGCCGGGCTGCTCGACAACTCGACCACCCGTTTCAAGGCGAGATCCGAGTAAGTGCCCCTTCAAGTCGGCATCTGCAGTATCTCGATGACCAGCGGGTCGCCGTCGCGTTCGAGGTAGCTGAAGGCCGTGGTCTCGTCCAGTCGCTTGCTCCATAGCGACGCGTAGCCGAGCTCTTCCAGCAGGGCTACGGTGGCGTCGTGATCGTCGACGCGGTAGCGCAGGTGGTGCATGCCCTCGCCACCCCCGGCCAGGAACTCCGCGTGCGGGCTCTCGCCTTCGACAGGCTGTATGAACTCGATCTCGAGGGGGCCGCTGTGACCGAATGCTATGCGCAGCCGGCAGTCAGCCTTGCGGCCATGAAAATCGGCGCCGCTGACTTCGGCGTCCATGAAGGTAAACGGGCCGTACAGTGCCCCGTAACGGTCCACGGCCTGGTCGAGGTCGCTCACCACGAAGCCCACCTGGTCTATTGGCGGCAGGGCTGGTGTGTTGGCGGACTTGCTCATCCCATCACCGAGTAGCCACCGTCCACGACCAGCGTACTGCCGGTTATGAACGAGGCCTGGCTGCTGGCGAGGAACAGGGCGGCGCCGGCTACGTCGTCGGGTCGGCCCCAGCGCCCGAGCGGAGTGCGCGCGAGAACCGGCTCGTTCATCTCGGGGGTATCTTTGACGATCGCCGTCATGCGGGTCTCTATCATGCCCGCGGCGATGGCGTTTATGCGTATGCCCTGCGGGGCCCAGGCGATGGACAGGGTCTTGCCCAGTTGGGCCAGCCCGGCTTTCGCTGCGCCGTAGCCCGGCACCACGGCGACGCCGAAAAACGACGTCAACGAGGCGGTGTTGATGACGCTCGCGCCGGCGGCCGATCGAGCCTGGGTGCCGGGGCCCTGGTCGGCCAGCAGGGCGGCGGCCAGCGGGCTGGCGGCCAACATCTCGCGGCAGGCCGAGGCCAGGTGGAAGGCCGAGAACAGGTTTATGGCGACGGCTTCCTCGAACACCTCGGGGTCGTACTCGTCGCGGCCCCCGGGCAGGCTCGCGCCCGCGTTATTGCAGAGCACGTCGAGGCCGTCGAGGCTCTCGGCTACCGCCACTATCCGGGCGCGGTCGCGTACGTCGAGTTGCCTGTAGTCAAAGCTCGACAGGTCGTTGTCGTAATCGGCGGCCGCGGCGCGGGTGCCGGTTATTACTACCGACGCGCCGGCGTCGGCAAATGCGCGGGCGATACCCAGGCCGATGCCGTTGCTGCCGCCCGTTACCAGCACCCGGGTTCCGCTGTAGTCGTAGTTGGCTGTTGCGTTGGCCACTTGTTCAGTTCTCCTGCGGGCGGCAGTCGACGAGCACCTTGATGGCCTCGTCGGGGTCCTGGGCCGTCGCCAATGCGCGGTCAAACTCGGCCAGTGCAAAGCGATGGCTCACCAGTGCCGAGGCGTCAACCTGTCCGTCCGCGAGCATCTCTATCACGTCGGGAAACTCGTCGGGGTAGGCCATGGAGCCGGTAACAACGAGTTCGCGCATGAGCAGGTTGACCATGTCGACCGCCACGGGCGCCTTGTGCAGGCCGGCCACGACCACGCGCGCACCGCTGCGGGCCTGGTGTACCACTTGTGTAAACACGCTTCCCACGCCGGTGGCCTCAACGTAGAGCTCGCTGGCCGGCACCGGGCCTCCCATGAGCTCGGCAGTGCCGTGTTGCTTGAGCAGGAAGGTCGGCAGCGAAGTCGGGTCGTCCTGGTCGGGGCAGAAAACAGTAGCGCCAAGTTGCGCGGCCATGGCCAGGCGCTTGGCCGACAGGTCCACGACGACTATGTTTTCCAGTCCGAGCTGGCGCAGCACGAGCAGCGTGCACAGTCCGATGGGACCGGCGCCCATGATGACCGCCCGGTCACCGGCCCGCGCCTTGCCTTGCCTGGCAACGTGCATGCCCACGGCCAGTGGTTCTACCAGCGCGCCTTCTTCCATGGACAGTTCGTCGGGCAGCTTGAGCAGCGAGGATCCGCTCTTCTCGGCGTTGCGCACCAGCAGCAGGGGGGCGAAAGCGCCCTCGGGGCCGCCGTTGCCGATGGTGTTGCCGTTGGCCATGGGGTTGACGACCACGCGCTCGCCGTTGCTAGTGTTGTTTATATTGGTGCCGGTCTCGACCACCGTGCCCGAGAGCTCGTGGCCCAGCGGCATGGGGCGGTCGCCGCCGGCCATCGAGCCCAGGATGCCGAAGCCTATGTCGGCCCCGTACTCGCGGCAGGTATCGAGGGCCAGCAGTACGTCGCCAGGCGCGGGCGGTGGCAGGTTTGGCTGCGCAGTGTTGGCCACCGTGCTTTCACCGTGAATCGAATCCACTACCATTACCATTACCTC
>JACKQG010005133.1_pt1 | contig 14649 bp, 13 predicted proteins | sample 8237621 | NCBI WGS metagenome assembly JACKQG01 (sample SAMN15677084, study PRJNA649215) | marine metagenome | biome: marine; feature: Black Sea; material: saline water; isolation source: suspended particulate matter (SPM) from the Black Sea western gyre | collected 2013-06-09/2013-06-10 | depth... | reverse complement strand
GCGCATCCTGTATGCTGAAGTCATAAGCGACCGGCCCCTTGTTGGCATATCTATCACTGAGTCCCCAGAAAGCAGCAAGTTCAAGCTGTTTTTCTTCTTTATTGATAAGTCTCAAAGAGGCGGCCTTCAGTCCGAGAACTTCAGGCATTTTTCTTACTATCATCTGCAGGACTTCCTCCACATTAAGTGAAGAGCTGACAGTCTTTGTTATATCTTCAAATACTCGCAGGTATTCCTTTTCTTTTGAGACGGCCTTTTCAAAGTGATCTGCGTTGTTTATGGCGATTGCAGCCTGATTGGCGATCGCACTCATAAATTTCATATCCTCGTCCGTATATTTGACGGGCTCTGACGTATACATCCTGAGCACCCCGATAGTGCTGTTTTCATAGCGTAACGGGATAGAGAGTATACTCCTGATACCTTCTTCAATGGCCTCTTTATAATATCGGGAATCCGTGTGTTCGGTTATGTCATAGAGAGATACCGGCTTTCCGGCCTCGGCGTCATCAACGCTTGCGTCATAGGCAACAGGGCCTTTGTTGGCATACTTTTCACTCAGTCCATGATATGCAGCAAGCTCCAGGCTTTGCTTGTCCCGGCTTAAAAGTCTCAGGGAGCTGGCCTTGACGTTCATTACATTTACAACGTTAGATACGATCAGCTTCAGGACTTCATCAACTGTAATGCCCGAACTTATGGACTGACACAGGTTCTGGTAACTTTCCAGATAGACCTTTTTTTCGAAAATCTTTTCAGCGCACGAGGGACACATACTGTGCGTAAACACTCCAAACCCGTCTTCCGTAAGGTAATGTTCAAGGTTTGACCAGGATTTATCTGCCACCCGTATCATCTTGCACCAACCGCAAATGGTAATCAGGCGGTCTTTCTTTTCATCTCTCAGTTCCTGTCTTATGGTATCAGAGCAGCGGTCAAGGTTTTTTATAATTCCGACAACCCCTGTTATCCTGCCCTTTTCATATAACGGGGCACAGCTTTCTTCTACCACCAGTTTTCCATTGCTGCAGGAGTATAGAAGGAAATTGCCGCTTACAGGTTCACCCTTCTTCAGGCATTGCATCGCAGGGTATTGATGTACCTGCAGGGTCTCCCCTTCACTATCCACATAATTCATCGCCCGGGTACTGTATAGCTCGCCGGTAAGAGACTCTGAGGTGCAGCCGGTCATTTCCTGTGCGCCCCTGCTCCAAAAGCGGATCCGTCTGTCGGCATCGATCATATAGACGGCCGCGGGAATAGCCTCGAGAATTTTTCTGTCGCTGTTGGTCTTCCAGTTAAACATATGCATATACTCCGGGTATCCGGCCAGTGTCAGCGGGATTGATATTATTCGGCGGCTACGACTGAGTTCTTGTTTTTAAACTTACTGCGGTACATGGCAGCGTCAGCCATCTGAAGCAGGTCGTCTTTTATAGATGCATTTTCAGGATATGAGGCAATTCCAAGGCTGGCCGTTATCCCTACATTGTAACCGCTCCGGGCGAGAAATTTTCTTTTCTCTATAACTTTTCGTATTCTTTCAGCAACTTTAAAGCATACATCAAGAGGTGTCTGCGGAAGAATCGCCACAAACTCATCGCCACAGTATCTTGTAATTATATCAATCTTTCGTAAATTTGTTCTTAATATGTCAGCCACTTCTATCAACACCTGACTGCCAACCAGATGACCAAAGCGATCATTCACGGCCTTAAGTTCATCCAGGTCCATAAATATAACGGAAACCTTTTGTCCGCTGCGTCTTGCCCGTTCTATCTCGACTTCGGCGGCCTTATGCAGATAACGTATATTGTAGAGGCCGGTAAGGTCATCATTTTTATTGTCTTCACTAAGGTGATTGCGATCTATATGCAGGCTAATAAGTATTGAGGCCTTTTTAAAAAGAGACAGGGCTGAATCAGAAAACCCTTTGGACTCTTTTTTGCCATGAAGTCTCAGGACACCTACAGTACGTTCACTGATAATAAGCGGTGCACAGGCCAGAGAAAATGCCTCGGCAGCATGATGTAAGTCAATGTCACTATTGTAAAAACTGTCTTTTTTGGCATCTGCCACATTGAGCTCTGCACCATATTCTATTACTTTCCCGGCGATACTTTTTTTCTTTGAAGGAATGAACTGTGTAATATGTTTTGATCTGGGCATTTTCACAAGTCCGCAGGCTGGATCATTGGTAAGCAGTACAGACCATGCTGCTGCATCAGTCAGTCCCTTTAAGGTGTTCATTACCGGAAGAAAGGATTTCATCAGTCCCTCCTGGTTATGAAAACTGCTCATAATGAGATCAAGGAATTCCGCGTGTTGTTTTTCTTTATCAAGGGATTCCTTGCGGGCTGTTTCTTTTGCCATTACAACTCGTATCTCTTTGATTTTAGTAATCCAGGCCGATAGCGCATCAGGTGTGCATGGTAGATATATCGGAAAATCCAGGGGTGCCTTTATAATATTTTCTAAGGAGCAGGCCTTATCGTCAATGCAGAACAGCCTGGGTATTTTTGCAGTGTTCCGCCGGAAATTTGCAGAGGACGAGACCTTTTTGCAGAGTCCGGGATCGATGAAGATTAAATCAAAGTCTGTACTTGAAACAGCCTGCAGGGCCTGACTAATATTGGGCTTGCAATGCAGCGCATGTTCAGAGCGGTTAAAAAGGGATATTTGGGAAGGCTTTCCTATATAAAGGATGTTATGCATTTACGCCGCAGCATTTTTTGTATTTTTTGCCGCTGCCGCATACGCAGGCATCATTCCTTCCGACCTTTTTATCTTTTACAACAGTCTGCGGTTTGGAACTTTCCCCGCTTCCCCGGCCGTACTGAAGTCTTGAGGGTTTCGGTACAAATTGCTGCTTTACTGGATTTTCCCGTGCAATCTGGACTTTCATAAGGCGGGCAATTGTTTCAGCAGCAACTCTGTCGCTGAGATCTGAAAATATTTCAAAGGCCTCTTTCTTATATTCAATGAGGGGGTTTCGCTGACCGTATCCCCTTAGTCCGACCCCTTCTTTCAGGTGATCCATGCTGAGCAGATGGTCTTTCCATTGCGTATCGAGAACCTGAAGCAGGATCATCTTTTCCAGGTACCGCATTGTCTCGGAGCCTAGTTCCTCTTCTTTTGCATCGTAGGCTTTCTTGACCTCCTGAAACAGGGCTTCGCGGAGTTCTTCAAAGTTTGTTTCCGGTATCTCCGGATAAATCCCGAACTGCCCGTACAGGACATCCCTGAGAGCCTTTGTATCCCAGTCTTCAGGGTGTTTGTTCTCAGGGCAGTGGATAGCAAGCAGGTCATCAAGAAGATTCTCTGCCATCTCAAGGCTCTGGTCCTTCAGGTTGTCGCTTGTAAGGATTTCCCGTCTGAAGCTATATATTTCTGTCCGCTGCTTATTATTTACATCATCATATTCAAGCAGGTGTTTACGTATATCAAAGTTATGTCCCTCAACCCGTTTCTGGGAGGTCTCAATTGCCTTGGTCACCCACTTGTGTTCTATGGGCTGGTCTTCTTCCATGCCGAGCTTGCCCATAAGACCGGATATTCTGTCAGAACCGAAGATCCTCATCAGGTCATCTTCAAGCGAAAGATAAAATCTTGTGGAACCGGGATCTCCCTGCCTGCCGGAACGGCCCCTGAGCTGATTGTCTATCCTTCGGGCCTCATGGCGCTCTGTGCCGATAATGTGCAGGCCTCCGGCCTCCAATACTTCCTGCTTGTCCTTTTCACACTTTTCTATGGCCTTTGCAAGCGCCTGTTCGTAGTCTGCATCTGTACTGTCCTTTTTCCCGGCGAGCATGCTTTTGGCCACACCTTCAGGGTTGCCGCCTAGTACGATATCAGTTCCACGGCCTGCCATATTAGTGGCCAGCATTACAGCGCCCTTGCTTCCTGCCTGTGAAACAATCTCTGCCTCGTTTTCATGGAATTTAGCATTCAGAACAGAGTGCGGTATTTTCTTCTTTTTCAGCATCGTGCTTAAATATTCAGATTTTTCAATCGATATGGTACCGACAAGAACCGGTTGACCCTTAGCATGGCTTTTGATAATGTCATCTATAACGGCATTGAATTTTGCTTGTTCGGTCTTGTAAATAACATCTGCCATGTCTTCTCTTATCATGGGTTTATTGGTAGGCAGCACAAGCACATCGAGATTGTAAATCTTGGAAAATTCCGGCGCCTCAGTATAGGCAGTACCAGTCATCCCAGCAAGCTTGTTGTACATTCTGAAAAAATTCTGGAAGGTAATTGTCGCAAGTGTCTGGTTCTCACTTGCAATCTTGACTCCTTCTTTGGCCTCGATTGCCTGGTGCAGTCCATCGGACCAGCGGCGTCCCGGCATAAGTCTTCCGGTGAATTCATCTACAATTACTACTTCATTGTCTTTTACTATATAATCCACATCGCGCTTAAACATATTGTGAGCACGCAGGCCCTGGTTAACGTGATGTACAAGTTCCACATTGGCCGGGTCGTACAGGTTGCCGACATTAAGCAGTTTTTCAACTTTTACGTTGCCATCTTCAGTCAGGGTGGTGTTTTTCTGCTTTTCATCGATAGTAAAATCTTCTTCGAGTTTCAGCTTAGGGATGATCTTGTCTATTTGATAGTACTTGTCAGTGGATTCTTCGGAAGGCCCCGAGATAATAAGCGGGGTTCTGGCCTCATCTATCAAAATACTGTCGACTTCATCCACTATAGCGAAGTTCAGTTCTCTTTGCACATAGTCGTCCATGTGATACTTCATATTGTCTCTGAGATGGTCAAAGCCAAACTCATTATTGGTACCGTAGGTGATATCAGCGTTGTAGGCATCCTTGCGCTCAACCGGTCTGAGGTACTTCAACCTGCTGTCTTCTGAATGGTATGTCGGATCAAAAATAAAGGAATTGTCGTGCTGTATGATCCCGAGTGAGAGTCCTAAAAACTGGTACAGCGGTCCCATCCACTGGGCATCACGCTTGGCCAGATAGTCATTGACCGTTATGACATGAACTCCCTTGCCCTCCAGAGCATTAAGGTATACCGGCGCCGTGCCTACCAGTGTCTTACCTTCACCGGTTTTCATTTCTGCTATTGTACCCCTGTGCAGGGCTATTCCGCCGATGAGCTGCACATCGAAATGCCGCATGTGCAGTATTCTCCAGGAGGCCTCTCTTGCTACTGCGTAAGCCTCGATGAGTATCTCGTCAAGGCTCTCGCCCTTTTTAAGTCTCTCACGAAACTCAATGGTCTTGGCCGCCAGAGCGCTGTCGTCAAGGGAGGATGTGGAGGGTTCAATACTGTTGATCTTCTCTACAGTATTGAAGAGTTTCTTTATTTCCCGGTCGTTATTTGTACCGAATATCTTAGCAATTAGTTTAAACATAGGATGTATTATAGCAGAAACAATTCCATTTCATGAATCGTATTTTTATTTCATTATTTCACTATGCAATACTGACGTATCACTCACATTTCTGCTAGAATATCCCATGCATTTAGATCACATTGGAATAATGAATAAAAGCGAGGATGATGCGGTTCGTTTCTACGGGGAGTTGCTCGGGCTTGAGCTTCTTAAGAGATCTGTGCTTCCGGCTGCACTTTCAGTTCAATTGTTTGGTCTGGAGCGGGACGTGGACATTATTGTTTTTGCCGGAGAGGGCTTAAAGGTCGAGATCTTTATCTGCCCTGAAGGCACACAGCCGCAGCCGGATTTTAATCATCCAGGTCTTCATCTCGATGACCTGCAGGGTTTTATACAAAAGGCCGGGCAGGCGGGGGCGGAGCTTGTGATCGGCACAATTCCAGGCAAGACAGTTCATTTTATAAGGGACTTCTCCGGAAACCTTCTGGAAATTAAACAGAGCTAGGCTTCAAGGGTGATCGTACCTTACTCTGAGAAAAACCTGAAGTTATTTTTCCCCTGATTTTTTGCATAATACATGGCGATGTCCGCGGCCTTTAAGAGATCTTCCGGGCTTTTAGTGTCATCAGGATATATGCTTATTCCGATGCTGCCTGATATATTGGCCTGAAGCCCACCCTGTAGTTCAAAGGTCTCCGCAAGGGCCTTGATGATCTTTCTTGCGACCACGCTTACATCTTCAGTATTTGCGATATTCGGCAGGATGCATGTAAATTCATCTCCACCGATCCTGGCCACTGTGTCTGATTTGCGAAGGCATTTTTGCAATCTTTCGGCTGTCTGCTGCAGGAGTCTGTCACCGCAGTCATGTCCTAATGTGTCATTGATCTGCTTGAAGCCGTCAAGGTCGATAAACATCAGGGCCGCCTGTTCTCCATAACGCTGTGCGCGGGTAAGTGCCTGGCTGAGTCTGTCTGTGAAGAGCTGCCTGTTTGGCAGACCGGTTAAAACATCGAAATATGCGAGGCGGTGCTCTCTTTGCATAGCCTGATTTCTCTGAATGGCAAAGCGTATGGAGCGGTGCAGCTGTGCTGAATCTACCTGCCCCTTGATCAGATAATCCTGAGCACCGTTTTGCAGGGCCCTGACGGCGAGGTCTTCGTCAACGATACTTGTCAGCAGTATTATCGGCACATTCGGTGCATGCATGCGTACATTAATAAAGGTATTGTAGCCGTCACTGTCCGGCAGGGTCAGGTCAAGAATGACGACATCAGGGCTGGATTCGTCAAGTGTTCTTAATGTCTCAGAAAGTCTGCCGGCATGTGAAATCATATATGATGTGTCATACACCTCGGAAATATTTTCTCTGAACAGGCGGATGTCTCCGGGATTATCTTCTACCAGTAAGATATTGATGGATCTGCCAGCGGTTTTAGTAATCATTTGATTTCACTCCTGTAGGTATAGAAAAGTTAAATGTTGATCCTCCGCTCGTGTTTGATGTAACCCAGATACGGCCTCCATGACCCTCCACGATCTTTTTGCAGATTGCCAGTCCGATGCCGCTTCCGGAGATGTTACTGTTTTTTGCTGACCTGTGATAAAGGGTAAAAATACTTTTACGCTCTTCAGGGACAATGCCTTTGCCATTGTCGCGAACCGAGAAGATCCACTCGTCGCCAGTCCTCTCAGCAGAGATACGAATGGCAGGCGCTTCGCCCTTACGGTAATGGATTGCATTGATTATAAGGTTCTGAAACACCCTGGAAAGCTGAAGCGGGTCAACCAGGACAGTGGGAAGCGGTCCCAGGGTAATTGCTGCCGAGTTTTCCTGAATAACCAGTTGCAGGTTGGCCAGTGCTTCATCTAATATCTCCCCCGAATTTATAATCTTCAGGTCGTTACGGTCTGTGTGAATCCTGGAATATTTCAGCATATTGTTAAGCAATGACTGCATGCGGTCTGCCCCATCCGCTGCAAAGGAGATAAACTCATCAGCCTCATTATCAAGACGGCCTTTGTATTTACTGGAAAGCAGTCTGGTGTAACTGGAGACCATCCTGAGCGGCTCCTGAAGGTCATGAGAGGCGCTGCGCATAAACTGCTCCAGTTCCTGTCTGGTTCGATCAAGGTCCTGTTTTGTCCGGGCCAGTTCCTCGCGCTCTTTTGCCAGGTGAGCCCTTGTTATATCAAGCTCTATCATGTCCAGGAGGTCTTTTTTAGTCTTTGAGTGAAGTATGTTCTGCTGCTCCATCTCAGAAAGGATCTCCTGGAGTTTCATGGTATGCTGATCAATGCTGGCCGCCTCCCATTGATTTCCGCTTTGATTACAATTAGTTAAGAGCGCCAATTTTCTGACCGACTTTTTGCTGACGGTCTTAGGTAATGTAAAAGCAGCAAGGCCTGTACGGTGGCTCGCAGCTGATTCAATCTGTGATACTGTTTCACTTTTGTTTATAATATTCATGACTTAGGAGCCTCTTGCGCCTTTGTTTGGTCTTTTAACGTATAGTTTTTTTCTAGCATTGTCTGTTTCATTGTAAACTTATTTTGCAATTTGGATGCCAGATATGTATATCATTGAATTATAAGCATAATGCCGTGAGAGGATAGCTCGAAGTGTCAGGTATATGACGCTTTTTTGATTAAAAGTTGAAAAAATTTCACTTTATGAGTGACCATTAGGAAAATTATGCCGAGTCTGTTGTATGGATTAATGCTGCCTGGATATTGAAATGTAATAAGGTTGTGACTGCAGAGTGCATTTACCGATGTTCATAATTTTAAAGATTGACAACAGTACATACCGGTGATATCATTGGTGATATTGGAAATATTAGTTAACGAGGCCTCAGAGACTGTTTGCTGCGGCCCTTTTTTGTAAACATTGTTTTGGAGGAAGTGCAGAAGATGAATAACGGTACAGTAAAGTGGTTTAATGAGTCCAAGGGCTTCGGATTTATCTCAGCAGAAAGCGGCGATGATGTGTTTGTACATTATGCTTCAATTGCAGGAAATGGTTTTAAGTCTCTCATGGAGGGGGATGCAGTAAGTTATGATGTTGAAGACGGCCCTAAGGGCTTGAAGGCTGTAAATGTAGTGAAGCTTTAATTTTTAATGGCAGGCCTCTTAAACAGGGGCCTGCTTTTATCCTTTCCTTCGGCTTTCCCCTGTCACATTATTATCATCTATATATGACAGCGCTGGCGGGTCTGCAATATTGAAAAATTGCTTTTTATGCATTAAGATAACTCTGAAAATTCGGAGAATTATTAGGCGGGTATTTATGCGTACTTTTATTATTGGATTATCTATTGTTTTATTTATGCTCTCGGGAGGTATTGTACTTAAGGCGCTCGGTATTGGTAATGGTATGCCGGAGACGGTGCCTGCAGTTGAGGCTGTACGGCCTGCTGAAATAACTCCGGAGATAAAAGAAATGCTTGGTCATTTTGTCTCTGAGCAGAAAGTAAATCGTCAGCTGGTTGCCGGTCTTCAGTCCACGATTGACCAGCTGGAAAATCAGCTGAAAGATCTCAGGGAAAAACCTGAGGCCGACAGCGGCCGGAGTGGTGATGCAGGGCTTCGAATAGTGGCTGTGCTTGGAGGGGATGCCTTTAAGTCGGGCAGGACTACTATTAATAATGATTTTCTGAAAGTTATTGAAGGGATCGCTGCGGATATAAAGTCAGATGGGGCTGAGCGTATTGTGATTGCCGGGCACACTGATAGTGCGACACTCAAAAAGCCGGCTACTAAACGTTATAAGGATAATATGGCTTTATCATTTTTACGGGCTGAGACGGTTGCGCAGATTATTTCCGGGTATGATATCCCGCTTGACCGCATAGAAGTAGTCGGGTATGGTGCAATGAGGCCTTTAGCCACAAATAGGACCACCGCGGGCAGGGCAAAAAACCGCCGGGTAGAGATCGCAGTTGCCGGCAGGAGATTATAAAAGCACATGTATATCTCACACTTTGGACTACAGATATTACCCTTTGAGAATGTGCCGGATCCGGCCTTCTTTTTTGATCACGGTGCATATGCAAGGCTTCGAAGCAGGATTTCTGACTCAGTGAAGGCCGGTCGCGGTCTTACTGTTGTGACCGGTCCTATCGGCTCAGGAAAGACCACGGTCAGCCAGATGATCACTGGAGATATTACCTCGGATATGAGGCTCATATGGATGGCGGAGCCGCCGGAAAAGAGTTCAGATCTTTTTTTATTTATTGCTCAGGAGCTGGGGCTTCAGCCGGCTACATCAGAACGGGTATTTATTTTAAGAGATATTAAGGATGCGCTGATGAACCTGCATAAAGCCGGGGGCCGGTGCCTTTTGATAATTGATGAGTCGCATCTTATGAGTGATGATGTTATCAATAGTATTCGCATACTGAATAATCTGGAGGTCGGTGCAAATAAACTGATGCAGATACTCCTGCTTGGTCAGGAGGAATTAATGGATCTTATCAATCGGCCTGAGATGGAACCGTTTAAACAGCGCATTGCCACGCTGGCAGTTATGGGCATGATGAAGTCTGATAATATACGTCCTTATATCGCACACCGGCTGGAGATTGCCGGAGGAAGTGAGAAAATATTTTCAGAAGCGGGATGGCAGGCCCTGGAAGCGGCCTTCGGAGCGATATGCACCCCTCGTATCATTAACTCGCTTTGTGACAGGACGCTGAACGCTGCGTTTGAAAGAGATGTTACTGCGGCAGATGTGGATGATGTGTATGCTGCAGCCAAGGGTATGGGCATGGAGTCTGAGGTGTTTCATTTTAAGATAGCTCAGAGGAAAAGAGATAATTCGGTATCGGGACAGAAAGATGCCGGTATCCCTTCTCATATAAAAGAGGTTGCGCCTGATGAGGAGTACCCTGAGAGGTCTATTCAGTCCTGGACAACCCGCAAAGAAGCGGCTGCCGGTGTATCTCCGGGTATGAAAGGTCCGATATTGGCCCTTTTCATATCAAGCTCAGCCTTAGTGCTTAGCATAGTATTTTTTTGCAGCCGGGCAGAGTCGTCCGATATTGTAATGTGCCTGAAGAGGCTTGTCGGGATTTAATATTTGGCTATCGGCCAACCCCTGTCATTGATCTTAGTCGAACGCATTTTTTAATCTTATAATCAATATATATTATCAATCATGTATGAATACCAACTGAAAAAAAATTACTTTGCACAGCTTGCTGAGGGTCTGCAGGAACCGGTGATGAAGGAACTTGGCGAACTAGGTGCAAAGGATATGAGACCGGAACATCGTGGACTGCATTTTAGTGCGGACCCGGCGGCTTTGTACCGGATTAATTACTCTGCCCGGCTTATTACACGGGTCCTTGCGCCGCTGGTCTCTTTTCAATGCAGCACAACAGATGAGCTGTATGCCCATGCAGTAAAGATAAATTGGGCGGAGATCATCTCTGCTGAAAACACCTTTGCTATCTTAAGCAATGTATCAGACAGCGGTATCACAAACTCACAGTTTGCTTCTTTACGTTTGAAAGATGCGGTGGTCGATTCCATAAGAACGGCCCTGGGCAGCAGGCCTAATATTGACCCGGAAGATCCGGATGTCTGGCTGAACCTGCATATACGAAAAGACCGGGCCACTATAAGTCTTGATACCTCAGGGGGTTCCATGCACAAGCGGGGATACCGGAAGGCCTCTGTGTCTGCTCCTATGCAGGAGACCGTTGCTGCCGCAGCCCTTGAGATGTCCGGGTGGGAAGGCAATGTGCCGCTATATGATCCGATGTGCGGATCAGGGACCCTTCTTTGTGAGGCCCTTATGCGTTATTGCAGAATATCGCCCGGTGTGTTCCGCAGGAGATTCGGGTTTGAAAATCTTCCGGATTTTAACGGGCAGTTATGGGACAGGGTGAGAAAAGACTCGGACTCGAATATCCGTGAATTACCTCCCGGCTTAATCTTTGGCAGTGACATATCGCCTCAAACTGTTAAAATAGCCGGTACAAATCTTAAGGCACTTCAGTATGGCGAAAGAGTCTCTTTAGAGGTCCGGGACTTTCGGGCCCTTGATGCACTGAAGCCAGGTATTGTAATAACGAATCCTCCCTATGGAATTCGTATGGGCCAAAACGAGGATCTTGAAGTGTTTTACAAGGAACTCGGAGATTTTTTAAAGCAGAAGTGTAAGGGCAGTACGGCGTATATTTATTTTGGTGAAAGAGAGTTTATAAAAAAAATCAGGTTGAAGTCTACCTGGAAAAAGCCGCTGAAAACCGGCGGACTTGACGGGCGATTGGTCAGATATGATATGTTTTAGCCGTCTTGTATGCAAGCCTGATCCGGGGAAGATATAATGGATAAAATTCTGAATGATATTGAACTCAGGGTGCTGGGATGTCTGGTGGAGAAGTCTATTACGACCCCTGATTACTATCCGCTTACACTTAATGCGCTGGTCACCGCCTGTAATCAGAAATCTAACCGTGAACCGGTTGTTTCCTTTGATGATGAGGTAGTTGTACGGGGACTTGATAGTCTGCAGGCGCTTGGGCTTACGGAAAAATTATACAAGGCCGACAGCCGGGTGCCGAAGTATGGACATTTTTTTGAGAAGAGCTTTGAGTTTAAAGCCGCGGAGGTCGCGGTTATGTGTGTGCTGATACTGCGCGGACCTCAGACTGCAGGTGAAATTCGGGGGCGTACAGAAAGGTTATACAGGTTTTTGGATCTTGAAGAAGTGGAGGATACCCTTAATCGACTGATCAGCAGGGAATCTCCTATGGTGATCAGGCTGCCGAGGCAGGCGGGCAGGAAAGAGCAACGCTGCATGCATCTGCTTGCGGGGGAACCGGATATGGAGGCGCTTCAGAGGGAATTGCCCGAGGAGGCTGCGGCTGTGAGGGTCAGGGCGGAAAATGAGAGGATATCTGTTTTAGAGAATGAACTGGCTATGCTGAGGGGTGAGCTTAATCAGCTTAAGGCAGAATTTATTGAGTTAAGGAAAGAGTTTGAATAAGGGAAATATTATTATGAATGACGATATAGAATTCGATGATTATATAAGTAAGACGCAAAAAAAACGCGAGGCTGAGGGTCTGCAGAAGATCGGAGAAAAGCTCGTGAAGCTTGCTCCGGAGCACCTTAAGGGTATGGAGCTGCCTGAAGAGCTTAAGGCTGCTATTCGTTTTGCAAAGACAATTAAATCAAACGGGGCGTATAAACGCCAGATGCAGTTTATAGGCACTCTTATGAGGCATATTGAGACTGAACCTATTCAGGGTGCGCTTGATCATATAGAGGCTGGAAATCATAAAAAGGCCCTGCAATTTAAGGCAATAGAGACGTGGCGGGATCAATTGATTGCTGGAGATAATGCCCTTCTGGAGCAGATTATTCAGGATTGTCCCGGAGCAGAGAGGCAGAAGCTTTCTCAGTTGGTCAGGCAGGCGAAAAAAGAAGTTGGTAATAACAAACCGCCAAAGGCTGTAAAGTCGCTGTTTCGCTATCTGACTGAGATTAAAATAAAGAAGTAAATGGATGTATGGGCAGGGCGCGTCGTGCCCCTGCTTAAACTTAATATATATGTACATATAAACGAGAGGTAACAAATGGCAGAATATGTGATGATCCCTTTTCATGTAAATGAAGATAAGATCGAAGAGATTAAGCAGGTTATAAAGGAACTGATAGTTAAGGTTAAAGAGAATGAACCGGGAGTTTTGCTTTACCAGTCCATGCAGCTGAAAAATGATAAGGCAAGCTTTATACATCTTATAATTTTCAAAGATAATGATGCGCATCTGATTCACCGCAAGGCCACTTATGTTATGGATTTTGTAAAAAATCTCTATTCATTTTGTCCGCATGAACCAACTCCTGTATTCCTTGAAAGTCTCGATGCATGCGGCTCTCTATTTGAGGCAATGCAGCAGGCGGACTAAGTCAGCGCTCACTAGCCCGTGGACAAAGTTACTGAACGAGATGTCTTGATTATAGGGGCCGGTGCTTCCGGTCTGATGTGCGCTATAGAGGCAGCCGGTCGCGGTCGCAGGGTCACTATCCTGGAACATAACCCGCAAGCCGGCAGAAAGCTGCGGGTGTCAGGGGGTGGTAAATGTAACTTTACCAATCTTTATGTAGGGGCTGAACACTATGTCTCTGCCAATCCTCACTTCTGCAAATCCGCGCTGAATCGTTTTGCCCCCGGTGATTTTATCGAGTTGCTGGACAGCCATAATATCGCGTACCAGGAGCGGGCAGATGGGCAGCTTTTCTGCAGGGACGGGGCCGGACTCATTGTGGAGCAGTTGAGTGTGCAATGTATTGATGCCGGCGTAGATATTCGCACAAACTGCCGGGTTATTCAGGTAGAGAAAGAGGAGCGCTTCATAGTTTCTACCAGCCTGGGAACATTTAATGCTGACTCTTTAGTTATAGCGACAGGCGGACTGTCTTATCCGAAGCTCGGGGCCACAGGATTTGGCCATGAGATCGCCAGGCAGTTCGGGGTCGCCTGTACCCCTTTGTGCATGGCCCTGGTACCATTTACCTGGGAAAAGAAAGACCGTGAAAGTTTCAGCGAATTAAGCGGCGCGTCTTTGTCAGTGCTGCTAAGTTGTAATGGGCGGGTTTTTAAGGGCGATATGCTTTTTACTCATAAAGGTCTGAGTGGCCCGGCTATTTTACAGGCCTCGCTATACTGGTCTCCTGGAGATATGCTGGAGATAGACCTGCTGCCGGATCTCGATATATCCGAAATTTTGGTTAAGGAGCAACACAGCCGGGCGGAGCTGAAAACCATCCTGTCTCATTATCTGCCTAAGAAGGTAATTCATAAGTGGTGCGAGGTGCATTTATTGACCAGGCCTGTTTATCAGTACAACCTCAGGGAGCTTCAAAATATTGCCTCAATTTTAAAGGCCTGGCAAATCAGACCGGCCGGTACGGAAGGGCTTGATACGGCTGAAGTCACCTCCGGCGGAGTCGATACAAATGAGATATCCTCAAAAACCATGGAGGCTAAAAAAGTTGCGGGCCTCTTTTTTATTGGTGAAGTCCTGGATGTAACCGGTCAGCTTGGGGGATATAACCTGCAGTGGGCCTGGTCCTCCGGGCATGCAGCGGGACAGTATGTGTGAGCGTAAAATCAGTTAAGGCCGCTATGAAAAAAATAATACTTGCATCTGCCTCGCCCAGGCGTAGAGAAATACTTGAACTGACCGGATTGAAGTTTACCGTGTGTGTCAGCGAGTATGAAGAGGATATGGGTTTAAATATGAACCCGAGGGCACTGGCGCGCTTTC